>ERZ1673817.9-NODE-9-length-202608-cov-22.360217_pt1 | contig 202608 bp, 221 predicted proteins | sample MGYA00580146_ERZ1673817 | MGnify/ENA primary metagenome ERZ1673817 (study PRJEB41219, sample SAMN04549607) | soil metagenome | isolation source: soil | place: USA: New Mexico, Bitter Lake NWR | collected 2008-11-15 ...
CTACCTTTTTCTTTTGGTCTAGCCAAATGCTTGACACAAAATTTTATACATCATCATAAAAAAGGAGGAATTATCTATGTTAACTAAAACAAATAACCAATTAAGATTATCTATGTTTGTAATTATTTCTGGTTTAGTATTGGTATTTAGTACATTACTCGCTCCACTGAAATCCGAAGCTGTAACTTCCAATGATATTCCGGATCATTCAGAAATTAATTCAGAAATAACTAATATTGTGATTGCATATACTAAATTCGATGAGAAGAAAAATAAGATTGTTATTACAAATAAGAAAGAGTTAAAAGAACAGCTAAATTTAATAAATAATGCGCCATCATACAAAGAGGTAGTTAGTGTCATTGAAAAATTTAACAAAGTTATAAATAGTGCTGAAGGTGAAAACTTAAAAAAAAGTATTTTAGAAGAAGTAAATACACAAAATAATAATATAGTATCGATACAAAAAATCAGCGGTTGTGGAGCAGCATCCATTGCAGGTTTCGCGCATACTACTGCGTTTACTGGTCTTATGACTCTTGCTGGAATAAGTGGTCCAGCTGGTTGGGCAATAGGAACTGGTGTTGCCGCGGTATGGTTAGGGGCTAGTGCTGCTGCTGGTTGCTTACGATAGTAAGGGGGATAATATGAGCAAAAGTGACTTTAAAGCATTTCTGGGTGGAAAGGTAGATATTTTTTCTCGAGGCACTTTTCAGCAACTCATTTTTCTAATTATCTTTTCTCCCCTTTTCACAAGCATGTTTAAGGAAAAAGTTTTGCTTTATGCCATCTTTGTTTTATTAATTACAATCAGTAATTTGGGTGTTGAGTATTTTGCTATAACAAAAAAAGGTCCTAGTCCTAAAAATTATATAGGATTGTTTTTGTTAATTAGTCTCCCTATCAATATTATAATTTTGTTGATTTTTTATATCATGCCTTAATAAGTATTTTCAAAGTAATGACCCTATAATTTATCAAGAACGTGTTGCAAAACGTATAACGAATGCATAAATACACATAAAAAATCCACCACCTTGGAAATCATATACAGTGACCAAAAAACAACTCTCCAAGGGGTGGACACTATCATGATTTCCAATTTAAACAACGAACATGCATGGCCTTATGAAATTGATCCAATTTTAGAAGCATTATTTCGATATGTTGACTCGCTATCATTGCCGGAAACACCGTATGTGACAGGAAGACCGCCGGTGTCGAAAAAATCGTTGTTGAAATGTTTCTTTTTGAAAACCTATTTTGCTATTGATTCCTTGCGAAAATTAGTACGCATTCTGCAGCGTTTTCGCTGTTTTCAACGGGCCTGTGGGCTTGGTGAAGTCCCTCATCTGTCTACGTTCTCCCGCGCGGCGAAGTGGTTCCGGGAACAGGGATTTCCTGTTTTTCATGCACAACTGCTCAAAGATCTAGAAGTTCGGTATCCTCAAATTGTGCTGATCGACAGCACAGCTCTTCGAAGCAGTCTTTACGATGCGCAAGCAAAGTGGGGAGTGTCCACCCGATACCACTGGTTTAAAGGATATAAGCTTCATCTCTGCACCACTGGCGAGGGAATCATTTTATCTCATGTGTTGACCACAGCGAATCGGAATGATGCGGCAGTAGCACCAGAATTGCTTGTTTCTTTAAAGCAGTGGGATATCGAATTGGTATTGGGCGATGCCGCATATGACAGCGAAAAGGTTCGTCAAACAGCGGAGCAGTCAGGAATCCTATTGCTTTCCCCTATCAACTGCCGCAATAGCGAAGAACGAAAAGACGCCTATGGCCGTGTTCTTCCTGTCTTTTTGAAAACAAGGTTTGGCCAGTGGCTGTTTGGACTTCGTCGTGAGATTGAACGAGTATTTAATGAATTAAAGAGTGACGGGTTGGAACAACCAAGATGGTATGGATTTCATCGATATTTACTACATGTGTTATGTTGCATCCTTATGCATAATTTCGAGTTTTTACTCTAGTTTTGCAACACCAGCTAAAAATTTAAAAAGCAACTTGTCCAGAACAATTTAAAATGATACGATAATGTTAGTGACACTATTGGTCAATAAATATCTGAAAGTGATACCTATAAATATAGCTGATATTTAATTATCTGAAAATTTTCCAACCCTTGATACATAAAGGATTTACACCGTCAGCGTGTCGAAAGCCAAACCGACAAATAGCGAATTCATCGCGATGGTCGCCGATAAGTTAAGATTGGAGCATAAAGCTTCTTAAAACGGTTAACATGGCTGATATTACTGGGTTTTTATCTGTATCCAGCGTATAGTTACCAATAAATTCCTTTTCATGACAGTTAATAAACCGTTTGTTTACTGAAAGGCACCATTCTTTTATTGGTTTGTTAACCAAATCAATAAAAGATGGTGTCTTTTTTGGGGTTAACAGGTATCGAACTGCAATGGATAATTTGAAGCAACACAAAAGGCTTATCTAGATTTTACTGATAAGGAAGTGTCAACGGCATTCACCATTAAAATAATTTGGAAGTTTAAAGAGGTAAACCAAATGCAGTACAACCTTCCGGGCACTAATAAAATGGCAATTGTTGAAGCTATTCACTGGCATACAAAAAAGTTACTGAAGCATCCAAATATAGAAAAACTTGTGAATGGTAAATATCAGAATGAATATAAAGCTGCCTTATTGCGTTGGAAGAAAGAACTGAATAGAAAAGCATGAAAGAAACCAATTCTTAAAAGCAAAAAAACAGCCACGTGTTACCAGCACGTGACCAAAAATTTCAGCCGATTGACCATTATGGGGGTAAACCGCATGTCACCATCATTTTATCGAAAAAAATGTGATGGCACAAGAATGAAGGATTGACTGCGGTGTTCCGTTACATACTGGGGAAAAGGAAAAATGCTGGCTTCTTGTTTTTGCCTAAGCAGGATGGCTAAATCGTACTTGCCTTCTTTTATCCCGTTGTTGTGAGAATCACTTCATGGTTAGCCAAAGGAAGGATAGATAATATAGAGGACCGTAACAGCTGAATAGTGAGGTGAGTAATTTTGCTGCAATAGAAAACTTAGAAGACAAAGATTTAAAACGCATAACGAATGCATCCATGCACATAAAAAAATCTGCCACCTTGGAATCATATACAACTGCCAAGGGATGGATATGATCATGATTTCCCAGCCGGGATGGCGAACATGCGTGGATTTATGAGATGGATGCCATTTTAGAACATTATTTCGGTATATCAAGCCGCTGTCATGGATGGTATGGGTTGCATCGATATAATGCATCATTTTGCGTTTTTTACTCTAATTTTGCCATATTATCAGAAAAATAAGGTAGTCTGTATGCGACTACCTTTTTATGGAGTTTTTCCTTTATTGTTGTTCATTTTGCTTTTTTTCTAATTCGAGTAATTTTTGCACTAAAATATGCTGAGGCATATGCATAATTTGTTCGAGCGGCATTCCAAGCGCTTTCGCTAATTTTTGCGCCGTTTCCAAGGAAATTTGCAGCGGTCTCATTTTATCACCTCGCTTGCTGATAAAAACAGTATAGCAATTTTTTCGTTTTCCCGCATATATTTTTATGATCGCTTTTGCATGAGGTTCGAGAGAAGGGAGTTAACAAAACGAATGACGAAAATTTTCGCGCACCGCGGTTCCGCCGGCACCCATCCGGAAAATACAATGATCGCCTTTTGGGAAGCGGAGCGGGCCGGGGCGGACGGGATTGAATTGGACGTGCAGCTGAGCAAAGACGGACAAATTGTTGTCATTCATGACGAAACGATCGACCGGACGACAGATGGGACTGGCTGGGTAAAAGATTTTACGTACCGCGAATTACAACAATTTAACGCTGCGTATAAATTTGCCGATCAATATGATGTTTGCCGCATCCCTCTGCTCGAGGAAGTGCTGGCATGGATTCGCTCGACACCGTTGTTGTTGAATATTGAACTAAAAAACGGTTTCATTGCGTATGAAACATTGGAGCAAAAAGTCATCGATATGATTCAGCGCTATCAATTGGAAGAACGCACCGTTTTATCGTCTTTTAACCATAATAGCATGGCGTTTTGCCGCCATCTTGCGCCAAATATAGAGACAGCGATATTATATATGGAGCCTTTATACGATCCTTGGAAATACGTTCGAGCGATCGGGGCAGACGGGCTCCATCCTTATCACCGGACAGTGTCAGAACCGTTTGTTCGCCAAGCCCGCAATCACCGAGTGGCGGTGCGCCCGTTTACGATTAATAAAGAGCCGCTGATGCAAAAAATGTTCCGATACGGAGTGGATGCCATTTTTACGGATTATCCGCTTAAGGCGAAAAAAGTGCGCCAAAACAAAAAAACGCCCTGAAAAATAATTAGGGCGCTTTTTTCTTTTTCTGAAACCGCGGCTGGACTTTGTTTCGTTTCCGGTCACGATGCAAAATAAATCCCCCGATAAATGCCAAGCCAGCTGCAAACAAAAGAAAACCGCCTAAAAATTGCAGTGAAAGGGACGGAAATGGGGAATGCAAAATGCCGAATAACGTGTCACGCATCCATTTAATGCCTAATGCGGCGAACAAGCCGGGAATGACTAACATGAGAAGAGCAATGATTCGCAGCATCACGATCGAATTCCTTTCGCTTAAAAAGTCGCTTCATGAACCATCATAACGGTTTGGCACCATTTGTCAAGCAAAGAAAAAACAATTATGATAAAAGTGTCTGCAAAAACTTGCACAATAAAAAGAGCGGTGAAACTTAAGATGAAAAAGGTATTGATTGTGGGTGCTGGAAATGGAGGAACGGCGTTATTAAAGCTATTGGATAAAACAGCCATGTTTCAAATTATCGCCGTGGCGGATATTGATGAAAATGCTCCCGGCATAAAAGTGGCGAAAGAAAAAAACATTCCAACCGGAACGGACTGGCGTGCTTTCATAAACGAAGAATTGGACCTTATTATTGAAGCAACGGGAAAGCAAGGAGTGCTGGAGGAGATCCGCAAACGATGTGCCGCAAATACGATCGTCGTTCCGGGAACAGTTGCGCAGATGATGGCCGAGCTTGTCAAAGAAAAAGAAATGCTGATTGCGAAACTGAAAAGCGAAACAGCGCGGCGCGACTTAATTTTGAATTCTGCGCATGACGGCATGATTGTCGTTGATGAATTTGCCTGCATTACAGATATTAATAATAGCGCCGCGGAAATGATGGAAGTGGATAAAGAGGAAGTCATCGGAAAACATATTTTAGAAGTTATTCCGGCAAGCGGATTGCCACGAGTGTTAGCAACGAAACAAACCGAAGTTCATCAAGAATTAAAATTAGAAAATGGCAAAAAAATTATTACAACACGGATTCCAATGATGGATGAAACAGGAAAGCTGATCGGCGCGCTAGCTGTTTTTAAAGATGTTACAGAACTTGTGAAGTTAGCGGAAGAAATTACGGATTTAAAAGAAATGCGCATGATGCTTGAGGCGATTATCCATTCTTCGGAAGAAGCGATTTCGGTTGTTGATGAGCATGGCAATGGCATTTTCATCAATCCCGCTTATACGCGCCTCACCGGCCTGTCGGAAGAAGAAGTCATCGGCAAACCGGCAACTGCTGATATCGCTGAAGGAGAAAGCGTGCATATGCAGGTGCTGAAGACGCGCCGGCCCATTCGCGGCGTGCGCATGAAAGTTGGCTCGAAAAAACGCGATGTGGTGGTGAATGTGGCGCCAATCATCGTTGACGGCGTATTAAAAGGAAGCGTCGGCGTAATTCATGATGTTTCGGAAATCCAACGGCTCACCAATGAATTGAATCGGGCCAGACACATTATCCGCACGCTGGAGGCGAAATATTCATTTGCCGATATTATTGGGACGTCGGAGGAAATAACGGTAGCGATCGAGCAAGCAAAATTGGCGGCAAAAACGCCGGCAACGATTTTGCTTCGCGGCGAATCTGGCACAGGGAAAGAATTGTTTGCCCATGCGATTCATAACGCGAGTGACCGGAAATATAACAAATTTATCCGCGTGAATTGTGCAGCCATTTCTGAAACTCTACTAGAAAGCGAATTATTTGGTTACGAAGAAGGAGCGTTTTCCGGGGCGAAAAGGGGAGGAAAGCGAGGGTTATTTGAAGAAGCAAATAATGGAAGTATTTTCCTTGATGAAATTGGCGAACTTTCCGCCAATACGCAGGCAAAGCTGCTTCGTGTGCTGCAAGAAGGGGAAATCGTCCGCGTCGGCGGCACAAAGCCGATTCCCATTAACGTCCGCGTCATTGCGGCGACAAATGTTAACTTAGAAAAAGCGATTGCGGAAGGAACGTTTCGTGAAGACTTATACTACCGGTTAAACCGTATGCCGATTTATATTCCTCCGTTGCGGGCGAGAAAAGAGGATATCCCCGCCCTGTGCCAGCATTTAATTCAAAAGCTTAACCAAGATTACGGGCGCAATGTCGAAGGGGTGACGCCGGCTGCGCTTGATTATTTATTGTCTTACGATTGGCCGGGAAATGTCCGCGAATTAGAAAATATATTGGGACGAGCGATGATTTTTATGAAGTTTAACGAAGTGATGATCGATGTTCATCATATTCCGCCGCTGGATATTTCGAGAGAAGCTCCATCTCTTCATAAATATGAGAAGGAGCTGGAAATCCGCCCTCTTCACGAGATGATGGAGCAATACGAAGCGGAAATCATCGAACAAGCGCTGCGGAAATATAACAACAACAAAACGGCGGCGGCACGTGCGCTCGGTATTTCGATTCGCAATTTGTATTACAAGCTGGAGAAATACGGAATTGACAAAAAAAGCACGCAATAATTTGCGTGCTATGCAAATTATTGCATGAATAGAATGGAAAATAAAGCGTTTTCATTGTTTTTTTGTTGGCATGATTTTTGCATCTTTAATAAAGTGCCTCCACAAATTCCATGAAGAGGTTGGTGCATAAGATGAAGCTGCAATCGTTGATCGATCGCACAACGAAATCCCAAAATATGACGGTAGCTGTTGCGGCAGCGGAGGATGAAGAAGTCATCGATGCGGTGGCAATGGCGCTTAATCGCCATTTCGGGAAATTTGTGTTGTATGGAGATAGGGAACAAATTTTGCAACTGTTAAAGCAAAAAAATTATGCAAATTCGGACAACATACAAATCGTCCATGCCAATTCTGCCGTACAAGCGGCTGAGCTTGCGGTCAGAGCGGTTCATTCAAATGAAGCGGGCGTGCTGATGAAAGGAAATGTCCCGACCGCTGCGCTTTTAAAAGCGGTGTTAAACAAAGAATATGGTTTGCGCATAGGGAAAGTGCTTTCCCATGTCGCGGTATTTGAAATCCCCGGCTACGACCGGCTCATCATTGTGACAGATGCCGCGATGAACGTTTCACCAGATTTAGAGCAAAAAGCGCAAATTATTGCGAATGCGGTTGCGGTGGCCCATGCGATTGGCATTGAAACGCCAAAAGTGGCACCGCTTGCGGCGGTGGAAATCGTGAACCCATCCATGCCGGCAACTGTCGATGCCGCGGCATTGGCGATGATGCAAAAGCGCGGGCAAATAAAGGGATGTGTTATTGACGGCCCGCTCGCGCTTGATAACGCTGTTTCGCCCAAGGCAGCCAAACATAAGCGGATTGATAGCGAAGTCGCAGGAAAAGCAGATATTTTGCTCGTTCCGGACATTGAAGCGGGGAACATGCTGTATAAATCGCTCGTTTATTTTGCAAACGCAAAAGTCGGTGCAATCATCGCTGGGGCAAAAGCGCCGATTGTCCTTACGTCGCGCGCCGATTCCGCAGAAAACAAGCTTTACTCATTAGCCCTTGCTGTTTGTTCCGCATCGAAATAAAAGAATGTTGAGGAGGAAGTCACCATGGAACTTTTTAAGTATATGGAACAATACGATTATGAACAATTGCTATTTTGCCAAGATAAAGAATCAGGGCTCAAAGCGATTATCGCGATTCATGATACGACGCTCGGACCGGCGTTAGGCGGCACGCGCATGTGGATGTATGAATCAGAAGAAGCAGCAATTGAAGACGCGCTTCGTTTAGCGCGCGGCATGACTTACAAAAACGCCGCAGCCGGGCTGAATCTTGGCGGAGGAAAAGCCGTCATTATCGGCGACCCGCGCAAAGACAAAAATGAAGCGATGTTCCGCGCGTTTGGCCGCTTTATCCAAGGGTTAAACGGCCGCTATATAACCGCGGAAGATGTCGGCACGACGGTCGAAGACATGGATATTATTTATCAAGAAACCGATTATGTCACAGGAATTTCTCCGGAATTCGGCTCATCGGGGAATCCGTCTCCGGCGACCGCCTATGGCGTTTACCGCGGCATGAAAGCGGCGGTAAAAGAAGCATTTGGCAGCGATTCACTCGAAGGAAAAGTCGTTGCTGTGCAAGGCGTCGGAAGCGTCGCGTACCACTTATGCCGCCATCTTCATGAAGAAGGGGCAAAACTGATCGTTACCGACATCAATAAAGAAGCGGTGCAGCGGGCGATCGAAGAGTTTGGCGCAAAAGCAGTGGACCCGAACGATATTTACGGCGTTGATTGTGACGTTTTTGCTCCTTGTGCGCTCGGCGGCATCATCAATGATGAAACGATTCCGCAATTAAAAGCGAAGGTCATTGCCGGTTCGGCGAATAACCAGCTCAAAGAACCGAGACATGGCGATATCATTCATGAACTGGGAATCGTTTACGCGCCGGATTACGTGATTAACGCGGGCGGCGTCATTAACATCGCCGATGAATTGTACGGGTACAACCGCGAGCGTGCGATGAAAAAAATCGAACAAATTTATGATAATATTAAGAAAATATTTGCGATTGCCAAACGTGATGGCATCCCGGCGTATCAAGCGGCAGACCGTCTCGCGGAAGAACGGATTGAAACATTGAGAAAGTCCCGCAGCCAATTTTTGCAAAATGGCCACCATATTTTAAGCCGCCGTCGCGGTCGTTAAAAGAAATTTGCTGGAAGCGGAACTCTTTTCCGCTTCTGCAGCCAGAATGGAGGTAACAATCGTTGCAGGAGCAGAAGTTTCGGATTTTAACGATCAATCCTGGATCAACTTCGACAAAAATCGGTGTGTTTGATAATGAACGCCCCATTTTGGAAAAAACGATCCGCCATGACTTAGAAACGTTGCAGCAATATCCATCGGTTACCGCGCAATATGCATTTCGTAAACAGACGATTTTAGACGCGTTGGACGAAGAAGGGCTCGATCTTTCCAAATTAAGCGCTGTCTGCGGTCGCGGCGGCTTGTTGCGCCCGATTGAAGGAGGAACGTACCGCGTCAATAAGCAGATGATCGAGGATTTGCAAAAAGGCTATTCCGGCCAGCACGCTTCCAATCTTGGCGGCATTTTAGCCTATGAAATTGCTTCCGCTTTAAATATTCCCGCGTTTATTGTCGATCCTGTCGTTGTCGATGAACTTGAACCAATTGCCCGCATTTCCGGATTTGCACTCATTGAGCGAAGAAGCATTTTCCACGCGTTAAACCAAAAGGCGGTGGCGCGCTGCGTCGCCAAACAGCTTGGGCGGCGCTATGAAGAAGTAAACTTGATCGTTGCCCATATGGGAGGCGGAATCACCGTTGGCGCCCATAAAAAAGGAAGAGTGGTGGATGTGAATAACGGGTTGGACGGGGAAGGGCCGTTTGGCCCGGAGCGGGCTGGCACGGTTCCCGCGGGAGATCTTGTTTCGCTATGTTTCTCAGGAGAATATTCCCGCGATGAAATAATGAACATGCTTGTCGGAAAAGGCGGGCTCGTTGGTTATCTCGGCACGAATGATGCGGTAAAAGTTGAAAAAATGATCGAAGCGGGAGATGAAAAGGCAAAGCTTGTTTATAGCGCTATGGCGTATCAAGTAGCAAAAGAAATTGGCGCGGCAAGCGTCGTATTGGCAGGAAATGTCGATGCGATCATTTTGACAGGCGGGCTTGCATACGGAAAGCAGTTTGTGAAAGAAATTATTGATCGAGTTGACTGGATTGCCGATGTGATCGTTCACCCCGGAGAAAATGAACTGCAGGCGCTTGCCGAAGGCGCGCTGCGTGTCTTGCGCGGAGAGGAAAAAGAGAAAGTATATCCGAGCGGAACATTCGCGACAGCGACCGTTTTGTAAAAGAAAGGAGAAACGTTATGGCAAAAGAGTATGACCTCGTCATATTGGGTGGCGGCACAGGCGGCTATGTTGCTGCGATCCGCGCCTCGCAATTAGGGTGGAAAACAGCGGTTGTCGAAAAGGGCAAATTAGGCGGGACTTGTCTTCATGCCGGCTGCATCCCAAGCAAGGCGCTGCTGCGCAGTGCCGAAGTATACGCACAAACGAAAAATAGCGAAGCGTTCGGCGTCATTGCGGGCGATGTGCGCCTCGATTTTGCGAAGGTGCAAGCGCGCAAGTCTGCCATTGTTGAACAATTGCATAAAGGTGTTCAGCACTTGATGAAAAAAGGAAAGATTGACGTATACGCAGGCTTCGGCCGCATCTTAGGCCCGTCCATTTTCTCGCCACTGCCGGGGACGATTTCTGTCGAAATGAATGACGGGACAGAGAATGAAATGCTTGTACCGAAAAATGTCATTATTGCGACGGGTTCGCGCCCGCGGACGCTGCCAGGGCTGGAGATTGACGGAGAGTTTGTGATAACGTCGGATGAAGCATTGCAAATGGAAGCGCTTCCTTATTCCATTATCATCGTCGGCGCCGGTGCCATTGGCATCGAATGGGCATCGATGCTGAATGATTTTGGTGTCGATGTCACGGTATTGGAATATGCGGATCGCATTTTGCCGACAGAAGATCATGATGTTTCCAAAGAAGTGGAAAAGCTTTTAAAACGCCGCGGCATTACGATTGTCACAGGGGCAAAAGTCTTGCCGGAAACATTGGAAAAAGGAAATGGTGTGACGATTAAAGCGGAACATAACGGAGAACAAAAGACGTTTACCGCGGAAAAAATGCTTGTTTCCGTCGGTCGCCAAGCAAACATTGAAGGAATCGGCCTGGAAAATACAGATATTGTTATAGAAAATGGAGTAATTCAAACGAACGGGTTTTACCAAACGAACGAGCCGCATATTTATGCGATTGGCGATGTAATCGGCGGGCTGCAATTGGCGCATGTTGCGGCACATGAAGGAATCGCGGCTGTCGAGCATATCGCCGGCCAAAATCCGCCGCCAATCGACTATACAATGATTCCGAAATGTGTCTACAGCCGTCCAGAAGTTGCCAGTGTCGGCTTGACGGAAGAAGAAGCGAAGGCAAAAGGATATGACATAAAAGTCGGGAAATTCCCGTTTAAAGCGATCGGCAAGGCGCTCGTGTTTGGTGAAACGGAAGGGTTCGTGAAAATCGTTGCTGATCGAAAAACGAACGATTTGCTTGGCGTTCATATGGTCGGCCCGCATGTCACCGATATGATTTCCGAGGCGGGGCTCGCGCGCGTATTGGATGCGACGCCATGGGAGGTCACACATGCGATCCATCCGCATCCGACGCTGTCCGAGGCGATGGCGGAAGCGGCGCTTGCTGTTGATGGAAACGCGATTCATTTTTAAGCAAATAAAAGGAGGTTGTTTCGATGGCGGAAAATCGTCACCAAGCGCTTGGCTTAAGCGATGAGACGGTATTGCAAATGTATGAAACGATGTTGCTGGCTCGCAAAATCGATGAGCGCATGTGGTTATTAAACCGTGCCGGAAAAATTCCGTTTGTTATCTCTTGCCAAGGGCAAGAAGCGGCGCAAGTCGGCGCGGCGTTTGCTCTTGATCGCACGAAAGATTACGTGCTGCCTTACTACCGCGATATGGGTGTTGTGCTAACATTTGGCATGACGCCGAAAGAGTTGATGCTATCTGCGTTTGCGAAAGCGGAAGATCCTAGCTCCGGCGGACGGCAGATGCCAGGACATTTCGGGAAAAAGAAAAACCGCATCGTCACCGGGTCGTCTCCAGTAACGACACAAGTGCCGCATGCGGTTGGCATCGCGCTGGCGGCGAAAATGGAAAAGAAAGATTTTGTCGCATTTGTCACATTTGGCGAAGGGTCATCGAACCAAGGCGATTTCCACGAAGGAGCTAATTTTGCCGGCGTTCATAAGCTTCCTGTTATTTTTATGTGCGAAAATAACAAATACGCGATTTCCGTGCCAATTTCCAAACAATTAGCGTGCGAAAAAGTATCGGACCGCGCTATCGGTTACGGCATGCCAGGCTATACAGTGGATGGCAATGACCCGCTTGAAGTGTACAAAGTTGTCAAAGAAGCCGCCGACCGTGCCCGCCGCGGTGAAGGGCCGACATTGATTGAAACAGTTTCCTACCGCTTAACTTCACATTCTTCCGACGACGATCAACGCGCATACCGTTCCGAAGAAGAGCTTGCTGAAGCGCGCGCCAAAGACCCGGTTCTTTTGTTTGCAAGCTATTTAAAAGAAACTGGCGTGTTGACAGATGAACAAGAAAAAGAAATTCATGATCGCGTCATGAAACAGGTGGATGAAGCAACCGACTACGCCGAAAAGGCGCCGTATGCGGAACCGGAACATGCCTTAAAGTATGTATACGCGGAGAAGTGAGGAGGAAGAGACAATGGCAGTGATTTCTTATATAGACGCTGTGACGATGGCGATTCGCGAGGAAATGGAACGAGACCCGCGCGTCTTCGTGTTAGGGGAAGACGTTGGCAAAAAAGGCGGGGTATTTAAAGCGACGCAAGGATTGTATGAACAATTCGGCGAAGACCGCGTCATCGACACCCCGCTGTCGGAATCGGCGATCGTTGGCGTCGGAATTGGCGCGGCGATGTACGGATTGCGCCCGATTGCGGAAATTCAATTCGCTGATTTTATCATGCCGGCAGTCAACCAAATTATTTCGGAAGCGGCGCGCATTCGCTACCGTTCAAACAATGACTGGAACTGCCCGCTTGTCATCCGCGCTCCTTACGGCGGCGGTATCCACGGCGCATTATATCATTCACAATCAGTGGAAGCGATTTTTGCGAACCAGCCAGGTTTAAAAATCGTCATGCCGTCGACGCCATATGATGTCAAAGGGCTGCTTAAAGCGGCGATTCGCGATGAAGACCCGGTTCTTTTCTTTGAACATAAGCGCGCGTATCGTTTAATTAAAGGCGAAGTGCCGGAAGATGATTACGTATTGCCGATCGGCAAAGCCGACGTTAAACGCGAAGGTGACGATATTACTGTGATTACGTATGGGCTGTGCGTGCATTTCGCTCTCGAAGCGGCAGAACGCGTCGCGCAAGACGGCATTTCCGCGCACATTGTTGATTTGCGCACCGTGTACCCGCTTGATAAGGAAGCGATTATTGAAGCGGCAAGCAAAACGGGAAAAGTGCTGCTTATTACGGAAGATAACAAAGAAGGAAGCGTGATAAGCGAAGTGGCGGCGATTATCGCTGAGCATTGCTTGTTTGATTTAGACGCGCCTATTATGCGCCTTGCCGGGCCGGATGTTCCGGCGATGCCATATGCGCCGACGATGGAAAAATTTTTTATGGTCAACCCGGATAAAGTGGAAAAAGCGATGCGCGAGTTGGCGGCATTTTAAAGATGGTTGTTTTCATTTTCTCCAGCTATGCCATTGTCAAACATAGCTTTTACTTGAGGGATAGGAGGTCATAACGTGGCAATCGAACCAATTACGATGCCTCAGCTAGGTGAAAGTGTCACTGAAGGCACGATTAGCAAATGGCTCGTATCTGTCGGTGACAAAGTTAATAAATACGATCCTATTGCCGAAGTGATAACAGATAAAGTGAGCGCAGAAATCCCTTCATCATTTGCAGGTGTGATCAAAGAAATTATCGCAAGTGAAGGCGAAACGCTGCCAGTAGGAGCGGTCATTTGCATGATCGAAGCGGAAACGCTGGATCAAGAAGCGCAAATAATAGAAGAAAAACAAGAAGAAGCCGGGCAAGCGGAAGCACCGGTGCCGAACAAGCAAACAAAAGCCAAAGGGCGCTACTCGCCGGCGGTATTGCGCCTGGCCCAAGAATATAATATTGATCTCTCGCAAATTCAAGGAACAGGGCTGGGAGGGCGGATTACGCGCAAAGATTTGTTAAAACTGATCGAGTCCGGAAACATCCCGAAAGCGGAGGCGCAGCAAGCCGCTTTGTCCCAGACTCGGAATGCACCGCAGCCGGCATTAGCGCAAGAAGCGCAAAAAACGGAACAAGCAGCTGTTTTCAAGCAGCCGGCGGCGCCAAACATTCCTGTTCATGCGGGAGATGTCGAAATTCCGGTCACACCGGTGCGCAGGGCGATTGCCGCGAACATGCTCCGCAGCAAGCATGAAGCGCCGCACGCTTGGATGATGGTCGAAGCCGATGTGACGAATTTAGTGGCATACCGCGATGCGATAAAAGATGAATTTCGAAAACGCGAAGGCTTCAATTTAACGTATTTTGCCTTTTTTGTCAAAGCGGCCGCGCAAGCGTTGAAAGAATTCCCGCAGCTTAATTCGATGTGGGCGGGAGATAAAATCGTGCAAAAAAAGGATATCCATATTTCGATCGCGGTCGCGGCGGACGATGCGTTATTCGTGCCTGTCATTAAACATGCCGACGAAAAATCGATAAAAGGCATCGCCCGCGAAATCGCTGAATTGGCGGCAAAAGCGCGCGCCGGCAAGCTCCGTCCGGAAGATATGCAAGGCGGCACGTTCACCGTTAACAACACCGGCTCATTCGGCTCGGTGCAATCGATGGGCATCATCAATTATCCGCAAGCAGCGATTTTGCAAGTCGAATCGATCGTCAAGCGCCCGGTTATCAAAGACGGGATGATCGCCATCCGCGACATGGTCAACTTATGTTTATCGCTTGACCATCGCGTGTTGGACGGTCTTATTTGCGGCCGCTTCCTCGCGCGTGTGAAAGAAATCTTGGAAAACGTGTCAAAAGACAATACGCCGATTTATTAATGGCACCCCCGCCGTTATTTCGTATACGGCGGGGGTGTTATGATGTGAATATATTCCGCAAATCGATCGTTAATTCAGGAAAAACAAAAGACCTGAATCCGTGATAAAAACGCGTTCAAACTGCTGAGAAGCTTGATAAATCAACAAATATCACACTTTTTGCTTTTCACTCAATAAGTGAACATCCGAAACTGGGCTAAACCCTTGATATGATTATGTTTTACGGTGCTTTTGATGAGCTGCTGTCACGGATTCAGGTAAACTCGTTTTGAAAAAATAGGTATTTTCCGCAATGAAATTTGCGGAAAATACGGATGTTTTTTGTAAATGATTTTGGTATAAGGAAGGTGAAACCAGCCGATTAAATGAAAATTAGTCTTTAAGGTGGGACATTTCCCATGTCTTGGATTCATGTCCAGTCTAAAACAATGCATATACTGTTGCGGAAAGTGATGACGTTGGCTGGCGTACTGGTGCTTGCAATCACTGCTTTTAGATTGGTAAATCCGAATCAAGCAGCAGCATGGTTGCATCCGGGACCAACCACTCAATATCCAACTAAGGGTGGGAAATGGACATACGGTTTCTGGAATGCCATGGTTCGCTCCTACTACTATCATCCAGATTCATGCCACGGTTCAACAGTTGTATACAACGGCGAACAACTGCGCAGTGTTGATACTCCACCGGGAAAAACATCTGCTGCGGAAAAGGGAGCCCTCAATTTTCCATGGTCTGATGATGCCTATTACTATAGAATATGCAAATAGCCAATCTGTTTAAACCTTTCCACCCCTTCCCGATGGGACGGGGTATCTCTTTTCGTTGCGGATGATTGATCAAGGAAGGAATGAGGTCCGTGCATGAGAGAATTGTTGTCACTGTTTCAGCCGTGCAGTTTGCCCTTTTAGCCCTAGTGGCGGTCATCATTTCCGATATACACGACCGCTTTTTTCCGGAACAGTTGGGAGTGAAAGCCAAGGTGACATTGGATTTCAGCCAATCCGGCCTGTCCGATGAGGAGGCCTTTCGACAGCTTGGATCCATCAGCGACCGATTAGGGCTGGGGCTGATGAAGGTGGCCCCGGATTTGCGAGGGGATCAGTCAGGCCAAGTCTTTGTTAAAGTGGGAGCGCACGGCTCTTTTCCGAAGCAAATCCAGCGTTTCGGCAATCAACCTGACGCCGAAATTCGCGACAACGGGGCGCTAGCTCATTCGTTCGCCAATGGCGACTATTTGGTGACTGGAAAAACGGATCGCATTGCCGAGTTTAAAGATTGGCTGACGTCACGCCGGGTTGATCAGCAATGGAACGAAGAAACGCTCATCACCATTTTTCAGTTTCTCACTCTGCAGAGCGATTTCGGCGTGACGCTGCTCGCCGTTTCCGCACTGATGGTGTCACTGGCCTTGTATTGGTTGGCGGTCAAGGCAAGGGGGCGAGCGCTGCGCGTGTTGGCCGGTGTGGCGGCGTGGCGCATTCAATGCGAGGACTTCATCCGTTTTCTCATGGCGATGGTTTCCGCTGCCGCGCTGTTGGATGTGTTGGCCTTCGCTTACGTGGGCTTCGCTTATGGTTGGGGCTTTGTGCCTTATTATGCCAAGGTGTTGCTTTTGGCCGAATGGATCGTCATCTTCCTGACTATGGCCTGCACCTTGGCTCTCTCGGCCGCCTCATGGCCAAGCCCTGCGATGTTGGCGATGCGGGAGCCGGCCGTCAAAAGTTTGGCGAAAAGTTCGGCGGTTCTGAAAATCGCCACGTTCGCCCTCGTTCTCGCCACAGTCGCGCCGGCCTTCGCCGCATATACGGAAGCAAGAAAAACGGCACAGGAACAGGCCACGTGGAAATCGTTGGCCGATCAGGCCGTCTTCGTGTTCCCGTCCCGTCCGGGAAAAGCGGGGGGAGCGGAAAGCGAGAAAATGTTCCAGAAGCTTCAGCCTTTTGTCGGCGACATGGTGCGGGAAGCGGAGGCGGCGGATCAGGTGGCGCTATCTCTCGCGTGGACGGAAGAGTACTTCTCCGTCGATGGATTCCGGATCGCTCCCTATCGTTACATCATCATGGTCAATCAGCGGTGGCTTGATCTTGTGCTAGGGAGAGAGAAAAAACGGCTGTCTTTCGTTCCGCTTTCGCCGGAGCAAATCCCACCAGATGCCAAAAAGGTGCTGGAAGCATCATTTTCATTGTATGTACGAAATCCGCAACAAGCGGTGAACATATGGAACCAAGTGAAGATATATCGCTTAGCTGGATTGCAAACACTCCCTTTTGTCCGGTTCGGTGGGCAGCTTGATTTCGCGAAGCCCAATGAAGTGATTCTCCTTCTTGTACCGAATGTGCACGCGATGTTTAATGACAACTTCCTGATTTCTGTCGCCTCATCGTCTGAACTTAGCTTCACCGGGTTAGAGGCGGCGCAAAAGCTCGTGTCCGAGCGTGGCTTGCAGAACAACATCCGCGTCAATTACATGGCCGAAGAAGGAATTTTGCGCGCGCAGCTTTTCGCTTATTTTGCTTGGCTGCGAGCCGGATCGCTTTCTGCGCTCATTGTGGCCTTGGCTATTGCCGCCATCATCAGCGCCTTCATTGCTGCGGTGTTGAAAGCGAAGCGCGATTTTCCGCTCCGTCTCGGCGGAGCATCTTGGTGGATGATCCTAAGAGGGCGAATAGCGAAGGAATGGCTTATTGGAGGTGCATTGACGGTCTTGATTATGGCGCTTCAAGGCTCGGATGGCTGGATGGCAGTCGCCCTAGCGGGGGCGATGGCGCTGTTGGCGCTGCCGCTTGTACATATAGGGGCGGCAAGCTGGGTGTTTGCGAAAGTCAGCCTGCGCCAGCTGTAGAAAAAAGCAAGGAGGAATGTGGTGCGATGCGGATCGAAGCGGATCAAGTGACAATGGTACTAAATGGGCGGACGATTATGGAACGAGAAAGTTTAGTCTGCGTGCCGGGGGCGATGACTGCGCTTGTCGGCCCAAGCGGCGCCGGCAAAACGACGCTTCTTCATTTGCTTGGACTGCTTTTGCGGCCGACCGGCGGGCGCGTGCTGGCCAACGGCGCCGACACAACCGCTTGGGGAGCGCGGCAGCGCCGCCTTTTCTGGAAAAACTATGCGGCGTTTATCCTGCAAGATTACGGGATTATGGAGGAAGAGTCTGTCGCTTTCAATGTCACGATGACATCTAGCCTGTTCCGTTCCAAAGTGGTGGGCGATGAGAAGCGGTTGAAAGCGGTGCTCATGGAAACAGGATTGGGCGGAAGGAAACAAGAATTGGCCGCCCGCTTAAGCGGCGGCGAAAAGCGGCGCCTAGCGATTGCGCGCGCACTCTATAAGGATGCGCAAGTCATTTTGGCCGATGAACCGACTGCTTCCCTTGATGACGCCAACGGCGAACGTGTCATTGAACTGCTTGCATCGCTGGCGCGGCAAGGAAGGACTGTCATCGTGGCCACCCATGACGACAAGATGATGCGCGCTGCTGATGTCCAGCACTCGCTAGCGCGTTTTTCGAATGCTCCAGAGGGAAGGGGAGAATAAAATTGCCAAAACAAAGAAGAACATGGTGGTGGGCGGCCTTGTTGGTGGCCGTCTTAGCCGGGGGATTCTTGATCGCCGGAGCTGGCGTCGGCCTTTCGTTCATCCCGTTCCCGGGCAAACAAGAGTTTGCGCGCCCTTCTTGCGGAAAACTGCCGAGCAAGTCAGCGGTCGAAGAAGCGCTGGCCAACCGCCGGGATCTTGTCGCCCGCTTGGAAAAGGTGGGCGAAGGCGTTAACGTGGAGGTCGCGACACCATGCGGAGAGGATACAAACCAAGCGGTCATCCGCATCTCCTACAAAACGAAAGCAGAACGTGATGGCATTTCCTCCATTTTAGCCGATCAAGGGTTTGGAACAGCGGTGGAATTGGTGAAACGGTGAGATCCGTCATACTTGCGGAGCTAGTTGTGCCCTCGGGCTCAGCTAGCCAAAGACCACAACACAAGCCAATGATGTCTGCCCTTTTTGCCGTGGCTGCGGGGTTTCGCTCGAAGCCGTCCTTGCCCGGCGGACAGTGAAACACCAAGTGTTTGATATCCCTGTCATCAAAGTCGAGGTCGCTCAACACGAGGCGGAAGTGAAATCATGCCCCTGCTGCGGACGGCTCGAACAGGCGGAATTTCCACCGGACGTCACGCACCATGTCCAATACGGCAGGCGCATCCGTGCGCTGGTCGCCTACCTCCATACGGTGCAGCTCCTTCTTTCTGCCCGGCTTGTTCAGTTGCTCGAGGAATGGTTGGACGCTCCCATCAGTGAGGGAAGCATCTACAATATCGTTCAAGAATCGGCCGCCCGGCTCGAGGAGCTGATGGTCGAGCTGCTTCAGGGAAACACTGAGGCCTTGTTTGCCTAAAATTTCGGTTGTCCGCGGTAGCGTCAAAAATTCTATGAAAAGTGATCGCGAGCCACCTTTTTAAGGAAAATGAAGGGAATATGAGGTCGGATTCGCCCTTGACCAACACTCGCCAAAGGAGAGAAGAGGTCAGTAAGGGCAAGGGCAGGAAAAAAAGCATAGGAAAGCAGCTCTTGCCCATTCCTGATTTTACCTTTGGCGAGGGTCGGATGGTCAAGGGTTCGCTCCGCCGAATCCGTTCCCGTTAGGCAGCTTGTTGTTGGAGAAAGTCTTGAGCCATGGCAATGAGCTTGACCCAGCGTGCAGGCATATGTGGAAGGCTACCTAACTCAGGGATAACGACTGGAACTCGGTTTTCGAGTGCACCATGTGGACGCAAGAAGTTAAAATACGCACAAACAAAGTGACAAACGAAACAGAACCTTCTTCCGCGCCGAAGCCATGGGTCGGTCGATAGTTGCCTTTACATGTTCGGTTAAACCGTTCGATGATCTGTTTGAGTGGACGGAACTCTTCCGATACAGGATCGTCATTAGTGTGACCAATCACTTGGCGGGCATCGAAACGAATGCCTTGTTAATACATTTCTTTTGGCAAACTTGCTATTCACTAATCCATATATTTCAATTGTTTGATGAGCAGGGTCTACAATCCAATACTCTTGGACTCCGAACCGTTCATACAGATAAAATTTTTCATTGCGGTCTTTAAAAGCAGTAGAAGGAGAAAGAACTTCAATGACGAGCGTAGGTGCCCCTTTTGCTCCTTTTTCCTCGATCTGCTCTGGGTGACAGAATACCGAAATGTCAGGCTGTACGACCGTATCGGGATTTTCATCGTCTTCGCTTGCGCTGAGGAGAATATCGAGCGGAGAAATAAAGACTTTGGCACATTCCGTTGGACAAAAAGGAACGCATGGCGAAATATAGCTCTCCTACTATGCGCTGGTGCTCGGTGGAAGGAGCAGGAGTCATGTTATAAGGAATTCCGTTGATTAGTTCCCATCTTCCATCCGATTCGATATAGTCTTTATACGTGTAACGTTTTTTAGCTTCGTGGCTTTTCATGACTTAGCCACTCCATATTTGCTGTTTTTTAATCAAGTCCGCGAAATTGTGTAAAAACAAAATTCTCCCGTAATCCAAGCCTATTGTACTGGCAATGGAATTTTACACAATAATTTGGACTTGACCCTGTTTTTTTCATTGTAACATATTTTTACAACACAATTTTATAATAGGTGCAGATTTTGTTTTCTTCATTGCTAGAATCATGCCATATATACTACAATAAAAATATCACTAATATTTTAAAAAATGCAAAAGAAAGCGGTTTCCTATGGATGGGAGAAAGCGCTGAAAAAGGGGGAGAATATCAGTGAGTGATATTTCGATGATGAAAAACGCAACGTTTCCCATTCCAAGTTTCGAGGAGTGGAAACAGGAAGTCGAGAAATCGTTAAAGGGAAAGCCATTCGAAAAATTGTATTCGACTACATATGAAAATATCACCATTAAACCCATTTATACGCGCCGCGACATAGCTCTGCTTGCGCATGTCGAACAGTATCCGGGGTTTCCGGGCTATGTCCGCGGCACTAGAGCAAACGGCTATATTCAAGAACCTTGGAAAGTAAGCCAAGAAATTTCTGCAGCCAGCCCGAAAGAATGGAACGAAATCGTCAAGCATGATTTGGCAAAAGGACAAACAGAAATCCATATCGCCTTGGAGCAGTTAGGGTTTCCGGTGGCATCGCTTGATGATGTGGAGATCATGTTTTCCGATATTGATTTGGCTCAATATTCGCTTCGCGTCGACGCTGGGGCACAATCGCTTTCCTTTGTGGCACTGTTTGCTGCTTATTTGCAAAAACGGCATATACCGTTTGCCGGGGTGCGCGGAACGATAGGGATGGATCCGATCGGTACGCTGGCGGAAACAGGACATCTCTCATTCTCGCTTGCGTCATTGTATGATATGATGGCGGATATAACGAAATGGGCCAAAAATAATATGCCGCACGTTAAAACGGTCATCGTCCGAAGCGAGCCGTATCATAACGGCGGAGCGAACGCCATTCAAGAATTGGCCTTTGCGTTTTCGACAGCGGTTGAATATATCCATGCATGTTTAGACAGAGGCTTGGCGATCGATGATATCGCGCCGCGAATCCAATTTTCATTCGCGGTCGGCTCAAATTTCTTTATGGAGATCGCGAAGCTTCGTGCAGCTAGGCTCGTTTGGTCGAACATCGTGCAGGCGTTCGGCGGCAGCGAGCAAGCGCAGAAAATCGCGATGCATGCGCGCACATCTTATTTTACGAAAACAATTTACGATCCATATGTCAACATGCTTCGCGCGGCGGCAGAAGCGTTTGCCGCGACGATCGGCGGCGCCGACAGCCTTCACGTCTCCCCGTTTGACGAGGCGATCGGGCCAGCTGATGAATTTTCACGGAGAATCGCCCGCAACACGCAGTTGATTTTGCTGGAAGAAGCGCATATCGCTAATGTCATCGATCCGGCTGGCGGTTCGTACTATGTGGAAACATTGACAGCACAATTAGCGGAAGAAGCATGGAAATTGTTCCAGCAAATCGAAGGAAAAGGCGGCATCGTTAAGACGCTTCAAGACGGGTTTGTGCAGGTAGAAGTGGAAAATATTGCTAAACAGCGGAAGGATAATGTAAAAAAACGAAAAGAAAAAATCGTCGGAACGAACTTTTACGCCAACTTAGCGGAGGCGCCTATACAAAAAGCGAACAAAGGCAGCGAAAAAGCCTTTCCATTTTCAAAGGTTGACGAAGAAAATGTCGCCCAGCTGCAAGCGGGATTCCGTGAAAAGCGATGGGTTGAAACAGCTGTTTTTATGGCGCTTCGCCGAGCAACCGCTCAGGAAATAGAAGCGGCATTAAAAGACGATGGAACCGCGATAAACGTCAAGCCGATTCCGCAATGGCGCCTTGCCGAACCGTTTGAGCAGCTGCGCAAAGCTGCCGAAGCCCATTTAGAAAAATACGGTGCTCGGCCTACCGTTCATCTTATTAATATCGGAAACATTCCAAACTATAAAGCGCGTGCTGATTTTATCACTGGCTTTTTTGAGGCTGGCGGCCTGGCTGTGTCGAAAAGCGAAGGATACCATACCGCGGAGGAAGCGGTGGCGGGAGCTCTTGAAGCAAACGGCACGCATTATATTATTTGCGGCTCGGATGAAAGCTACACAGACATCGTTCCAGCCATCGCGAAAGCGTTAAAGCAAGCGGATTCAGACGTCAAACTGTACGTGGCCGGAAAGCAGGCACAAGAGGTGGAACAATCTTTCGTTCAAGCTGGTGTGGATGGGTTTATTCATATCGGTTCAAACTGCTATGAAACGATTGTATCGTTTATGAAGGAGATGGGGGTGGCCCTTGATGAGTAAAAAAATCGATTTTACGAACATTTCGTTGCACATTTCGGAAAAAACGGCAGATGAACAGCAATGGAAGCGGGCGGTCGAAGAAAAGGTGCGCGCATCGATCGATGATTTGCTGTTTCAAACGAATGAACACATTGCTATTAAGCCGCTTTATACGAAAAAAGATATCGAAGGTCTCGACTTTCTTGATTATATGCCGGGAATCCCGCCATATTTGCGCGGGCCGTATCCGTCGATGTATGTGAATCGACCGTGGACGATCCGGCAATATGCGGGATTTTCGACAGCGGAAGAGAGCAATGCATTTTACCGCCGCAATTTGGCGATGGGGCAAAAAGGGCTGTCCGTTGCCTTTGATCTTGCGACTCACCGCGGCTATGACTCCGATCATCCGCGCGTCGTCGGCGATGTCGGCAAAGCGGGGGTGGCGATCGATTCGGTATTAGATATGAAAATTTTGTTTGATGGCATCCCGCTTGACCAAATGTCGGTATCGATGACGATGAACGGAGCGGTGCTGCCGATCATGGCGTTTTACATCGTCACGGCGGAAGAGCAGGGCGTTACGCAAGACAAACTTTCCGGAACGATTCAAAACGATATTTTAAAAGAATATATGGTGCGCAACACCTATATTTACCCGCCGGAAACGTCGATGCGCATTATCGCGGATATTTTTGAATATACGTCCAAATACATGCCAAAGTTTAACAGCATTAGCATTTCCGGCTACCATATGCAAGAAGCGGGGGCGCCTGCCGATATCGAATTGGCGTATACGCTTGCCGACGGGCTGGAATATGTCCGCACAGGGTTAAAAGCGGGAATCGACATTGACTCATTCGCGCCGAGATTGTCGTTTTTCTGGGCGATCGGCATGAACTATTTCATGGAAGTCGCGAAACTGCGCGCGGCGCGCATTATGTGGGCGAAAATGATAAAAACATTCAATCCGAAAAATCCGAAATCACTCGCATTGCGGACACATTCGCAAACATCGGGGTGGAGCTTGACCGAGCAGGACCCGTTTAACAATGTCGTGCGCACGCTGATCGAAGCGCACGCCGCTGCGCTCGGCCATACGCAATCGCTCCATACGAACGCGCTCGATGAAGCGATTGCGCTGCCGACTGATTTTTCAGCACGCATCGCCCGCAATACGCAGCTTTATTTGCAAGATGAAACGGGGATTTGCCGTGTCATTGACCCGTGGGCGGGTTCTTATTATGTTGAAACGTTAACGAACGAATTAATGAACCGCGCGTGGAAGCACATTGAAGAAATCGAAAGCCTTGGCGGCATGGCGAAAGCGATTGAAACAGGGATCCCGAAAATGCGCATTGAAGAAGCGGCGGCAAGGCGCCAAGCAAGAATCGATTCCGGTGCGGAAACGATCATCGGCGTCAACAAATACCGTCCGGAAAAAGAAGAGCCGATCGAAATTTTAGAAGTCGACAATACGGCGGTGCGGATGCGCCAGATTGAAAGATTAAAACAGCTGCGCGCCTCTCGCGATGAGCAAAAAGTGCAAGAAGCGCTTGACGCGATTACGAGAGCGACGGAAACGGGAGAAGGAAACTTGCTTGAATTAGCCGTGCAGGCAGCGCGCGTCCGCGCGACATTAGGGGAAATTTCGTACGCGATTGAAAAAGTAGCGAAGCGCCATAAAGCGGTAATCCGCTCGATTAGCGGCGTGTACAGTTCCGAATTTCAAAACGAAGAGCAATTTGAGCGCGTCAAGAAAATGACCGATGAATTTTATGAATTGGAGGGACGGCGCCCGCGGATTATGATCGCAAAAATGGGCCAGGACGGTCATGACCGCGGGGCGAAAGTGATCGCGACAGCGTTTGCTGATTTAGGATTTGACGTTGACATCGGCCCGCTGTTCCAAACGCCGGAAGAAACGGCGCGCCAGGCGGTCGAAAACGACGTTCATGTCGTCGGGATCAGCTCGCTCGCCGGCGGGCATAAAACGTTGTTGCCGCAGTTGGTGGAAGAACTGCGCAAGCTTGGCCGTGAAGATATCATCGTTGTCGTCGGAGGCGTCATTCCGCCGCAAGATTATGAGTTTCTTTACCAACACGGCGCATCTGCCATTTTCGGGCCGGGAACAGTGATTCCAGCAGCTGCCGAAAAAGTGCTTGAAGAAATTTATAAACGTCTCGGTTACGAGGAAGTGAGCCAATGAACGACGAACGAACGCATCGCCCTGAATGGGTGGAAAAAGAGAGAGAAAATGAGTTCGCGACTGCTTATGTGAAAGCTGCTGCCTCCGCTTCGCCCAAACGTTGGGTGAAGCGGAAAGAGCGGTCGGTAAAAGAATATGTCGAAGGCGTGTTAAACAATGACCGTACGATTTTGGCGCAGGCAATTACGCTTGTTGAAAGCAATGCGGCAAAGCATATGGACATCGCCCAGCAAATATTGAACGAGCTGCTTCCGCATGTCGGAAAGTCGGTCCGCATCGGCATCACCGGCGTGCCGGGAGCAGGAAAGAGCACGTTTATTGAGGCGTTTGGCACGTTTTTATGTGAACAAGGGCACCGTGTCGCCGTCTTAGCCGTCGACCCGAGCAGCTCGTTAACAGGAGGCAGCATTCTCGGCGATAAAACGCGGATGGAAACGCTAGCGCGCCATCCGCGCGCCTTTATCCGGCCGTCGCCATCGGGAGGAACGCTCGGCGGTGTGCATCGGAAAACGCGTGAAACAATGATGCTTTGTGAAGCGGCAGGATATGACATTATTTTGGTGGAGACGGTTGGCGTCGGGCAAAGCGAGTTTGTCGTGCGCGGCATGGTCGATTTCTTTTTAATGTTAGTGCTGACCGGAGCAGGTGACGAATTGCAGGGGATGAAGCGCGGAATTATGGAATTGACCGATGCGATCGTGATTAACAAAGCGGACGGCGACAATAAGCCGAAGGCATTGGCCGCGCAAAAAGAATATAATCAAATTCTTCATTATTTGCGGCCGGCGACACCGGGATGGGAGACAAAGGCGTATACGTGTTCAGCGCTTTTGGGAGAAGGAATCGAAGAAATTTGGCGCGTGATTGAGAAGTTTGTGGAAACGACAAAGCGCTCCGGCGTGTTTGACATGCGCCGGCGCCACCAGCAAAAAGATTGGATTTACTCGATGATTAAAGATTATTTAGAAACGAGTTTCTTTTCCCATCCCGTGGTGAAAGAAAAGCTGCCGATCATTGAAAACAACGTCATTTCCGGAACGCAGTCGGTCACTTCAGCAGTGCAAGAGCTTATTAAAGTGTATGAGAGTAGGGAAACGTAAAAAAATGTGATACGATAATAAAAAGGAGGTGTATGCAATGTTCCAATTTCCACTTTACAATGATATTGTCGAGCAATCGCGCCGCGAAATCGTGGAAGCTGGTTTTGAAGAATTGCGCACTCCCGAAGAAGTCGACGCCGCATTCAAGCGCCCGGGAACAACACTTGTAATGATCAATTCGGTATGCGGCTGCGCCGGTGGCATCGCCCGTCCTGCGGCGGCGCATGCGATTCATTATGACAAGCGCCCGGATCATCTTGTAACCGTATTTGCCGGGCAAGATAAAGAGGCGACAGCAAGAGCGCGCGAATATTTTGAAGGGCAGCCGCCTTCTTCGCCATCGTTCGCGCTTTTAAAAGACGGCAAGCTTTGCACGATGATTCATCGCCACGAAATTGAAGGGCATGAACCGATCGAAGTCGTGCAAAAGCTGCAGGCAGCGTTTGACCAATATTGCGATGAAGTATAACGGAGCTATTTAGCTCCGTTATTTATTTGCTTGTTATTATTTTTAAAAAATAAAAATGATTTATTTATCATAAAATGGATTGCATGATGGTTGGGATGTGTGTTAATATACAAAACATAGAATATATATTCAAAAACACTTCCATTTTGCTAATTTTGGATAGTTATTTCATAAATATTGTTAAAATTATTTAATTTTTTAAGGATAGAGAGGGAGAGACGTTGTATGAAAAAGCTATTATCGTTATTGGTTTCTAGCATTCTACTGATTGGCCTGCTTTCCGCCTGTGGAGCAGGGAGCGAAGAAAAGAACGGGAGCGGGGCGCAAAAAAAAGTGTTAAAAATGGGCACTTCCGCCGATTATGCGCCATTTGAGTATATCGACACTGCTAAAGGTAATGAAATTATCGGATTTGACGTCGATTTGGCGAAGATGATTACGAAAGAGCTGGGATACGAATTTGAAATTGTCGATATGGACTTTAACGGGTTGATTCCAGCGTTGCAGTCAGGAAAAGTCGATTTTGTGTTGGCGGGAATGACACCGACGAAAGATCGCAAGAAAAATGTTGATTTCTCGGATGTGTATTATGTATCTCGGAATATGATTGTTTCCAAAAAAGGAAGCGGCATAAAAACGGTGAAAGACTTAAAAGGCAAAACGGTCGGCGTCCAAACTGGCTCAATACAGGAAGAGGAAGCGAAAAAAATTGCCAAGACGGTGGACATGAAACTGGAAAGCCGCAACCGCATTCCGGAATTAATTCAAGAGATTCAAGCAGGGCGCTTTGATGCAGCGATTATCGAAGATACGGTTGCAAAAGGATACTTGCAAACGAGCAACGGCAAACTAGAAGGACACACGATTCCGACCAATGAACAAGAAGCAGGATCTGCCATCGCCTTCCCGAAAGGCAGCAAGCTGCGCGATGAGTTCAACAAGGTATTGCGGGAAAAAATAGAAAACGGCGAAGTAGATCAGCTGATAAAAAAATGGTTTGACCAATAATCACCACACGTTCAAAAAGGAAATCTTTCCTTTTTGAACGTTTTCACCATGTTGCAAGGAAGGATGAGTGCGCGCGTGAATTTAGATTTTTCACAGATCGTTCCATCGATACCATTCATAGTAGAAGGAGTTATTGTCACATTAAAAATCGTTATTTTCGCGGTATTGCTTGGATTTGCGCTTGGCGTTGTGCTGGCGTTAATGAAGATAGGCAGAATCAAAGTATTGGCTTGGTTTGCTGACGCGTATACCTCCGTATTTCGCGGCACACCGCTCGTGCTGCAGCTTGTCCTTATTTATTTTGGCATTCCGCAGCTTACTGGCGTGGATATCGGGCCGTTTCCTTCAGCGGTTATCGCCTTCGGCTTAAACTCTGCCGCCTATGTCTCTGAAATTATCCGCGCCGGCATTTTGGCCATCGATAAAGGACAGCGGGAAGCGGCGCTGGCGCTCGGCATTCCATATAAGCTGATGATGCGGGATATTATTTTGCCGCAAGCGTTGAAAAATATTTTGCCGGCGCTGATGAATGAATTTATTACGTTGACGAAAGAATCAGCTGTCGTTACGGTCATTGGGGCGATGGATGTCATGCGGCGCGCATATATCGTCGGCGGACAAGTGTATCGGTATATTGAGCCGCTGTTGATCGCCGGGCTTATTTATTACGTTTTAGTCATGCTTCTTACGCTGCTTGGAAAAGCGTTGGAAGGGAGATTGAGAAAAAGTGATTAAAGTCGAGGATTTGCATAAATCGTTTGGCAATCAAGAAGTATTGAAAGGAATTACGACAACGATTAAGCAAGGGGAAGTAGTGGCGATTATCGGCCCGTCCGGATCTGGAAAATCAACGTTTTTGCGCTGCTTAAACTTGCTGGAAGAACCAACAAAAGGAAGAATTTGGATTGGAGACGAGGAGATTACCGATAAGAAAACGAACATTATGAAAGTGCGCCAGCATGTCGGCATGGTGTTTCAACATTTTCATTTGTTCCCGCATATGACGGTGCTCGAAAACGTCACATATGCGCCGGTCAAAGTCAAAGGAGTGGCAAAGGCCGAAGCGGAAGTGAAAGGAATCGAACTGCTGAAAAAGGTTGGATTGGAACAAAAGGCGAACGAATATCCGAGCCGGCTGTCGGGCGGGCAAAAGCAGCGTGTGGCGATCGCACGGGCGCTTGCCATGTCTCCGGATGTGATGTTGTTTGATGAACCGACGTCAGCGTTGGATCCGGAAATGGTCAAAGAAGTGCTGGAAGTAATGAAGGCGCTCGCACATACAGGAATGACGATGGCAATTGTCACGCATGAAATGGGCTTTGCCCGCGAAGTTGCCGACCGGGTGCTGTTTTTAGACGGCGGTCAACTTATCGAGGATGCGCCGCCACAACAATTTTTCTCATCTCCAAAAAGCAAGCGAGCTCAAGAATTTCTTGAAAAAATGTTATAATGAAGTACAATAAAAAGATGGTCCTTGGATCATCTTTTTTAATTTGGAGCGGGAGAATGAAAAATGGTGAAAATAGGATACCGGACAGCAAAAACGGCGATCGGCACTGCGCTTTCGATTTTTATCGCCCAGCTGGCAGGATTAAATAATTTTGCTTCTGCCGGCATTATTACGATTTTATGCGTGCAAGTGACGAAAAAAAGATCGTTAAAAGCTGCGTGGGCGCGTTTTGTCGCGTGTGTTGTCGCGATGCTGTTTTCATATATTTTCTTTCAAGGAATTGGGTATTATCCGTTTACCGTCGGGCTAATGCTGCTCTTTTTTATTCCGACAACGGTATGGTTGAAAGTAAATGAAGGGATTGCGACGAGCTCGGTCATTATTCTCCATTTGTACGCAGCAAGGAAGTTTACATGGTCCATTGTTTTCAATGAGCTGCTATTGCTTGTTATCGGCATTAGCGTTGCGCTTTTAATGAATATGTACATGCCAAGCGTGGAAAAGCAGCTAAAGGAATATCAGCGCATTGTCGAAGATTTATTCCGCATCATTCTTAAGGAGATTGTTCGTTATTTGCGCACGAACGAAACGGATTGGGACGGGAAAGAGTTGATGCTGGCAGGAGATATGTTACAACAGGCAAAACTGCTTGCGCTGCGAAATGTCGAAAATCATGTGCTGCGCAATGAAGACGGATATTATCATTATTTCGTAATGCGGGAGAAACAGCTGGAAATTATCGAACGAGTGCTTCCGCTCGTCACATCGCTAACATATACAGTGGAGCAGCGCAACATCGTTGCCGATTTTATCGATAAATTAAGCGATGCGGTTCATCCGGGAAATACGGCGTATCGTTTTCTTCGCGAACTGCAACATATGAAAAAACGATTTGAAACGATGCCTTTGCCAAAAACGCGCGAAGAATTTGAGGAGCGGGCCGCTTTGTTGCATTTAGTAAAGGAACTGGAACAATATTTAATCATTAAAAGCCAGTTTCGCGATTCGAAAGAGAAAAAGCCGCTTTCTCATGGCACATAATCTTTGCCCTTTTGCTTCACACTATGACAAAGAAAAGCAAAGGGTGAGTGAGAGTGATGCGGTGGATATTGGCAGCGATGCTGGTGCTTTCTTCTTTTTTCTCCATTTCTGCTCCCGCGGCGGCGGAAACGCAGCCGTTCGTCATCATCAATAAAGCGGTCAATCAACTTGCGTTGATTGACAATGGAAAAATTGAAACCGTCTACCCTGTTGCCACTGGCGTGAATACATTATTAACGCCAGAAGGGATGTTTACGGTAACAGTCAAAGCGAAAAATCCGTATTACCGCAAAAAAAATATCCCGGGAGGCGCGCCGGACAATCCGCTTGGAACGCGGTGGATTGGATTTAACGCGAAAGGAACGGACGGACGCGTTTACGGGATTCACGGAACGAATAATCCCCCATCCATCGGAAAATATGTATCGCAAGGATGTGTGCGCATGTACAATCACGATGTCGAGCAGTTGTATGAAAAAGTTCCAATTGGCACGAAAGTGGTGATCGTTTACAGCAACGAATCATTTTCGGCAATTGGCAAACGGTATGGCGCCCTTTAAGTGGAAAGGACAAGCCCCGGTTAAGTGCTTGTCCTTTTTATTTTACAAGAAGATGCATGATGCTTCTGGCACATCAGCAGGCGGCGCATTCATCGCCTTCTGTTTTCTTATTAAAACCACATGCTCACGCCGGTTAAAATAGTTGTGATTAACATAGAGAGCAACATCAAATAAACGATGAATTTTTGTGTTTTCTTGCGGGACATTGCTGTTTCCTCCTTATGGACAACGTTCCTGTTTAACATTGTATCGTGATGGAAACGGGGAGACAAGGGAAAACTTGTCCACGATTGTAAGAGAAAAGCAGGATTTTTTGTCGAAATAGCGAATATATTTAATGTTCGCAATATTTCACAGCAAAGGGGATTGGGCAATGGATGTTAAAAAAGTAGACCATGTTGGAATTGCCGTAACTTCCATTGAGAAAGCGCTGCCTTTTTACGTCGATACATTGCAGCTGAAGCTGCTCGGCGTCGAGGAAGTGGAATCGGAAAAAGTAAAAGTCGCCTTTTTGAAAGCGGGGGAAACGAAAATAGAATTGCTTGAACCCACGTCGCCGGAAAGCGCGGTTGCAAAATTTATTGAAAAGCGCGGCGAAGGAATTCATCACGTCGCGCTTGGAGTGGACGATATACAAGAACGGATCAATGAACTAAAAGAGAAAGGAATCCGCATGATCCAAGACGAGCCAAAACGCGGCGCCGGCGGGGCGCTTGTCGCCTTTATGCATCCGAAATCAACGGGAGGCGTTTTGTACGAACTTTGCGAGAGAAAGGATGCGGAGGTGTAGGCGATGATTGACATGTATGACAAAATTAATGAACTGTATGACCGGCGCCGTGAAATCGAGCTGGGCGGCGGAGATGATAAAATTGAAAAACAGCATGCCAAAGGGAAACTGACGGCCCGCGAGCGCATCGATTTGCTTCTCGATGAAGGGACGTTTGTCGAATTGAATCCGTTCATCGAGCATCGCTGCACCGATTTCGGACTTGATGGAAAAAAAGGACCGGGAGACGGTGTCGTGACCGGGTATGGGAAAATCAACGGCAGGACTGTATTTGTTTTTTCCCAAGATTTTACCGTATTTGGCGGCGCGCTTGGGGAAATGCACGCGAAGAAAATTGCCAATATTATGGATTTAGCCGCAAAAACAGGAGCGCCGGTCATTGGCTTGAATGATTCCGGCGGCGCGCGCATTCAAGAAGGAGTGCTGTCGTTAGATGGATATGGGCATATCTTTTACCGCAACGCCATTTATTCCGGCGTCGTTCCGCAAATTTCCGTCATTATGGGGCCGTGTGCAGGCGGCGCCGTCTATTCGCCGGCGATCACCGATTTTGTGTTTATGGTCGAAAAAACGAGCCAAATGTTTATTACTGGTCCGAAAGTGATTGAAGCGGTGACGGGAGAAAAAATCAGCGCTGAAGATTTGGGCGGTGCCCGCGTCCATAACACGATCAGCGGCAATGCCCACTTTTCCGGGGCAACCGAGGAAGAAGTGCTTCAGCAAGTACGGCGGCTGTTAAGCTATTTGCCGCAAAACAATCAAGAAAAGCCGCCGTTTGGCCCGATTCCAAACGAGGACGACTATCGTCCAGATTTGGCCGATGTCGTGCCGATTGACGCGGTCCGTCCGTATGATGTGCGCAACGTCATTTTCCAAGTCGTCGATGAAGGTTCATTTATGGAAGTGCAAAAAGATTTTGCGAAAAATATTGTCATCGGTTTTGCCCGCATCAAAGGCGAAGTCGTCGGGCTTGTATGCAACCAGCCGAAATTTATGGCCGGCGGGCTTGACATCGATTCGTCGGATAAAGCGGCCCGGTTTATCCGCTTTTGCGATTCGTTTAACATTCCGCTTATTACGTTTGAAGATGTCACCGGCTTTTTTCCAGGTGTCAAGCAGGAGCATGGCGGCATCATCCGCCACGGCGCGAAAATTTTGTATGCGTATTCCGAGGCGACCGTCCCGAAAATTACCGTTATATTGCGGAAAGCGTACGGAGGCGCGTATGTGGCGCTTAACAGCAAGTCGATTGGCGCCGATGTCGTTTACGCTTGGCCGAACGCGGAAATCGCCGTGATGGGGCCGCAAGGGGCGGCGAATATCATTTTTGCGAGCGAAATCGAAAATAGCCCGAATCCGGAAGTAACGCGGGCGCAAAAAATTGAAGAGTACCGGCAAAAATTTGCGAATCCGTACGTCGCGGCAAAATACGGCATGGTTGATGACGTCATCGACCCGCGCGATACGAGAATCAAGCTCATTCAGGCGCTCGATATGCTCCGCCATAAACATGAAGAGCGCCCGAAGAAAAAGCATGGCAATATTCCGCTATAAAACAGGGAAACCCGCTGCCCGTTTGTGGGCGGCGGGTTAGTTTATTTGCCATGATGTATGTTTATGTGCGAAGAGACTGCTTTTAGCGGGGAAAGGAAACCAAACCGCCACTTAAAGCTGGCGTGGCAGTGAATGTTTTTTTGTTCACAAGGCTTGTTTCTTTTTCTATTCTTCCAAAACAATGTTTCGCAATCATTGCAAGATCGGGTATACTTTTAATGAGTACATAAGCAGGAGGAAGAATGGAATGATCAATCAGCAACGCTTAGTCGATGAATTTTTAGAACTTGTGCAAATCGATTCAGAGACAAAACATGAAGGTGACATTGCCAAAGTGTTAAAACAAAAATTCGCGGCACTTGGGCTTCATGTCATCGAAGACGATGCTGCGGCGAAAACCGGGCACGGCGCAGGAAATTTGATTTGCACGTTAGAGGCGACAAAAGAAGGTGTTGACCCGATTTATTTTACGTCCCATATGGATACTGTTGTTCCGGGAAAAGGAGTGAAACCGTCGATTCAAGACGGATACATTGTGACCGATGGAACGACGATTTTAGGCGCGGACGATAAAGCCGGACTAGCGGTGATGTTTGAAGCGATTCGCGTCTTAAAGGAACAAAACATTCCGCACGGCACGATTCAGTTTATTATTACGGTCGGGGAAGAATCCGGGCTTGTCGGAGCGAAGGCGCTCGATCCGTCGCTTATTCAAGCGAAATTCGGCTATGCGCTGGACAGCGACGGCAAAGTTGGAAACATTGTTGTCGCCGCGCCGACACAGGCGAAATTGAAAGTCGTTGTCCACGGAAAAACGGCGCATGCCGGCGTGGCTCCGGAAAAAGGGGTTTCCGCGATAACGATCGCCGCTAAAGCGATCGCGAAAATGCCGCTCGGCCGCATTGATGAAGAAACGACAGCAAACATCGGCCGCTTTGAGGGCGGAACGCAAACGAACATCGTTTGTGACCGCGTCGATATTTTAGCAGAAGCGCGCTCGCTAGTGCCGGAAAAAATGGAAGCGCAAGTTGCGAAAATGAAAGAAGCATTTGAAACAGCCGCGGCAGAAATGGGCGGGCGCGCCGAAGTGGATGTGGAAGTAATGTATCCGGGCTTTAAGTTTGGCGATGGCGATCATGTTGTCGAAATCGCGAAACGAGCCGCGGCTAAAATCGGGCGTCCGTGCGAATTGCTTCGCAGCGGCGGCGGCAGCGACGCAAACGTCATTGCCGGATTTGGCATTCCGACGGTTAATTTGGCGGTCGGCTACGAAGAGATTCATACGACGAATGAACGCATGCCGATTGCAGAGCTTGTGAAATTAACGGAAATGGTTGTGGCGATCGTCGAAGAAGTAGCAAAATGATAACGGGGCATCCGTGTTAGGATGCTCTCTTTGCATAGAATAAGAGAGGAGAGGGGACGGTGAATGAACAAGTTTGTCGTTTTTCAGTTAGAGAGCGAGCAATACGCGGTACCGGTTTCGCATGTCATCTCCATTGAAAAAATGGCAGCGCCGACTGTCGTTCCGCAAATGCCAGATTATGTGGTCGGAGTCGTCCGCATTCGCGGCGAATTAGTGCCCGTGCTGGATACGCGGACACTGTTATATGGGCGCCCTTTTGAAGAAACGGATAAGACAAGGCTTGTTGTCACAGCGACCGAAGATATTTCTGTGGCCTTCATTGTCGATGAGGCGAAAGAAATTCTCGATATTCCAGAGGAGTCAGTCAAACAAGTGAATATGCTTGCATATCGACAAACACCTTATTTTATTGGCATTGCCAGTCTGCCGGAACGATTGATTACATTAATTGACCCGAATCGATTATTTGAGAATTTAGAAGGGGCACAAGCGATAAAGGAGCATATTCACAGCCAGCAATAATGAGAGTTTTTTCTTAAAGCATTGGAAAGCGCTGAATGATAGTGGGAAACTACTGTCTCATTTCAGATGAGAGGCTGCGGCATGCGGCCTTTTTTGTTTTTACGCATTTAGGTTTTCGCCCATACATTTCCGCCTTCCGCGCATATCCTAGAAATGAAGAAACAAATTCCATTCGTTTCCTAATCCGTTATCGCGTGAAATAATAAAGGAGGAATTGGACATGGACGACAGACAATTTGGAGGGTATCCGACTGGCGGATATTACCCGCACCAGCATTATCCATATCATCATTATCCACAATATCCGCATTACCCTTATCATTTTCCATATTATCATCATTACTATCATCACTTTCCACACCATCCACACCATCCGCATCATCCACACCATCAACATCAGCCGCATCATCCATATGGCCATCAACAGAGCGAATATGGCGGATATTAAGAATGTGAAAGAGTCCGAGTTTCAGGACTCTTTTTGCTTTTATGCGGAATAATGAACAACGAACGTTTGCGATCGCTGTTTGGCATTGTTTTAATGCAAAGGTGAATAAAGCGGATTTATTCAAGAAACCGTCGTCATCTTAAAAAGGGATAAGGAAATTTTAACGGATCGGTGTGTTTGAGGTTCATGGCAAGATTTTTTCAATTCACTCTAAATGTAACGCAAAACTTGATATGGTAAAATGAACTGTGGTATGTTCTTTCATGAACAAACAATTAAAAGGATAGAAAGGAACGTTTAGCGATGGCAAAACAACAAATCGGCGTTATTGGGTTAGCAGTAATGGGAAAAAACCTTGCGTTAAATATTGAAAGCAAAGGCTATTCCGTTGCCGTGTATAACCGTTCCCGTGAGAAGACGGACGAGTTTTTAAAGGAAGCGGAAGGCAAAAATATTGTCGGTACATATAGCATCGAAGAGTTTGTGAATGCGCTCGAAAAACCGCGGAAAATATTGTTGATGGTGAAAGCGGGCGCGCCGACAGATGCAACGATTGAACAATTAAAGCCGTATTTGGAAAAAGGCGATATTTTAATCGATGGCGGCAATACGTATTTCAAAGATACGCAGCGCCGCAACAAAGAATTGGCGGAACTTGGCATTCACTTTATCGGCACCGGCGTTTCCGGCGGCGAAGAAGGAGCGCTGAAAGGACCGTCAATCATGCCGGGCGGCCAAAAAGAAGCGCATGAACTTGTGCGCCCGATTTTTGAAGCGATCGCCGCGAAAGTCAACGGCGAGTCGTGCACGACGTACATCGGTCCGGACGGTGCGGGGCATTATGTGAAAATGGTGCATAACGGCATTGAATATGGCGATATGCAGCTCATTGCTGAAGCGTATTTCTTATTGAAACATGTGCTCGGTTTGAATGCGCAAGAATTGCATGAAGTGTTTGCTGAATGGAATAAAGGAGAATTAAACAGCTATTTAATCGAAATTACGGCAGACATTTTCACGAAAATCGATGAAGAAACAGGCAAACCGCTTGTCGATGTGATTTTGGACAAAGCAGGGCAAAAAGGAACGGGAAAATGGACAAGCCAAAATGCGCTTGATTTGGGAGTGCCGCTTCCAATCATTACGGAATCCGTGTTTGCCCGCTTTATTTCGGCGATGAAAGACGAACGCGTCAAAGCAAGCAAGCTTCTTTCCGGCCCTGCGGTGAAGCCGTTTGAAGGAGATCGCGACCGCTTTATTGAGGCGGTGCGCCGCGCGCTTTACATGAGCAAAATTTGCTCGTACGCGCAAGGCTTTGCGCAAATGAAAGCAGCGTCTGATGAATATAACTGGAACTTGCAATACGGCAATATCGCGATGATTTTCCGCGGCGGTTGTATCATTCGCGCACAGTTTTTGCAAAAAATTAAAGAGGCGTATGACCGCGATCCGCAGCTGCCAAACTTATTATTGGACCCTTATTTCAAAGAAATTGTCGAAAATTATCAAGAAGCGTTGCGGGAAATTATTGCGGTCGCCGTCATGCGCGGCATTCCGGTTCCGGCATTCTCAAGCGCGTTGGCGTATTATGACAGCTACCGGATGGAAACATTGCCGGCCAATTTGATCCAAGCGCAGCGTGACTACTTCGGCGCGCACACATATGAACGTGTTGATAAAGAAGGAGTTTTCCATACAGAATGGCTGAAGAAGTAAAAAAATTTCCCCTTATTGCATAGCAATAAGGGGAAATTTTTATTGCATCTTTTCGAATAAAAGGACGCGCGCCGGCGCGGCGTCTGTGCCGATCAGTTTTAATGGCGCGGCGACCATAAAGTACGAGCCTTCTGGCACGTCTTTTAACCGCAGCCCTTCGATGACGATCACTCCTGCGGAAAACAGCGTTTTATGGGTTGGATGTCCCGGCTGGCTCCGTTCGATGCCTAAGGCGTCGATGCCGACACCGCGGATTTTTTTATCGGCAAGATAACGGGCCGCATCTTCGGCAACATAAATAAACTCAAAGTTAAATGCGTCTTCCAGCGAGTTTTTCGTTTTGAACAACACAAAATCATTTTCGCCAATATCTAATGAAGCGATATCGTCTTTCGTTATTTTGTCATTGACATGTGTTAAGTCAAACAATTTGCATGGCCCGATGAGGCGGTCGAGAGAAATCGTTTCAAACGTTTTGCCGCCTTGGACCATGTGAAGCGGCGCATCAATATGGGTTCCGGTATGCACGTCCATGTCGATGCGGGATTCGGTGACGTAATTGTTTGTCACACTCGTTAGTTTCGGCTGTTTTTCCGGTTTATTTTTATACACGGGCATTCCTTCAAAAATTGGCGCAGTCACATCATAAAACTTCGTCATAACGTGCTCTCCTTTCTTTTATCGATGATGATGAATCGGCCACCAACGGAACCCGTCTTTTTCAAGCAACATATCAGAAGCTTTCGGTCCCATTGATCCGGCTTCATAGTTTGGAAAATCGGCCGCTTTTGTGTTTTCCCATACTTCGGAAATAGGATCGACGAATTGCCATGAAGCGGCCACTTCATCCCAATGCGTAAAGTTGGTTGCATCGCCGCGCATGCAGTCATATAGCAATTTTTCATACGCTTCCGGTGTGTTGATGCCATCGATGCAATTGTTGCAGTAGTCTAATTCAATCGGTGTTGTTTTCATGTTTTCGCCGCTTTTTTTGCCGTTTAAATGAAGGGTGATGCCCTCATCCGGCTGAATGTGGATAATCAATAAGTTTGGCTGGATTTTTTCGTTCGTTCGGTAGTATAAGTTCATAGGCACATCTTTAAATTGGACGACGATTTTCGTTGATTTCTCTGTCATGCGTTTGCCAGTGCGAATGTAAAACGGCACGCCGGCCCAGCGGAAATTATCGATCATTAATTTGCCGGCGACAAATGTTTCCGTATTTGAATCCGGATCGACGTTATTTTCTTCGCGATAGCCGATGACTTCTTTTCCGTTGACGACGCCTCTACCATATTGTCCGCGGACAAAGTATTGGTCGACTTCATCGTGAGAGATTGGGCGCAGGGCACGCAGCACTTTGATTTTTTCGTTGCGGATGTCGTCGGTCGTTAATTTAATCGGCGGTTCCATTGCCAAGAGCGCAACCATCTGCAGCATATGGTTTTGCACCATATCGCGCAGCGCTCCGGAATGGTCGTAGTAACGCCCCCGGTCTTCAACGCCGAGCGTTTCGCTTGATGTAATTTGAATGTTGGAAATAAACCGGTTGTTCCAAAGCGGTTCAAAAATCGCATTGGAAAAGCGGATCACTTCGATGTTTTGCACCATTTCCTTGCCAAGATAATGGTCGATCCGGTAAATTTCATGTTCCGAAAACGATTGGCGAATTTCCTCATTAAGCTGTTGCGCGCTTTGGAAGTCATGGCCGAACGGTTTTTCAATGACAAGGCGCTTCCAGCCGCTTGTCGCGGTGAGCCCTTCTGATTTTAAACGGGATGTAATCGTGCCAAAAAATTCCGGTGCCATTGCTAAATAAAAAATACGGTTTCCGTCAGTATGATACGTTTCATCCAATTGTGCAAGCAGCGTTTTTAATTGCTGGTAGGACGCCGTATCCGTGACATCAAATGGATGATAATAAAAATGGGACACGAATGACAAATCGCTTAATTCTTGACAGATGGAGTTTTCCACTGATTGGCGAACATAGTTGCGAAACTCGTCATTAGATAACGGGCGGCGTGCAACGCCGACAACAGCAAAATCCTTAGACAATTTCCCTTTTTCATACAATTGATAAATAGAGGGAAACAGCTTGCGTTTTGCCAAATCTCCTGTGGCCCCAAAAATGACGATTAATGATTTTGGATTCATGTTGTTCACGATATGTACCTCGCTTTAACCAAAATTGTCTCTTCAAGTAATTAATTGTAGAGATTTATGACGTTGAACGCAAACATTTTAGCGTTTGATTGCAAAAGGGTATTGAAATACGACGCAAAACATTGATACGCTAACAACAGACAAAATGTCATCGCTTTTTGATAAGGAGTGGGTGTGTTGGAATTATTGTTTTTAGGCACAGGAGCTGGAGTCCCGGCAAAAGAACGAAACGTGTCGTCGGTCGCGCTCCAGCTGTTAGAGGAGCGCGGGGCAACGTGGCTGTTTGATTGCGGAGAGGCGACACAGCATCAAATTTTACATACGTCCATCCGTCCGCGACGAATTGAAAAAATTTTTATCACTCACCTTCACGGTGACCATATTTTTGGATTGCCAGGACTGCTCGGGAGCCGCTCATTTCAGGGAGGGGAAACGCCGTTAACCGTATATGGGCCGAAAGGAATTCAAGCATTTATTGAAACATCGCTGTCGGTAAGTTCCACGCGGCTGAAATACGATTTGCAAATCGTTGAAATCGAGGAAGGGATTATTTTTGAGGACGAACGTTTTCTTGTGACGGCGAAACAGCTGGACCATGGCATTCTTTCCTACGGTTTCCGTGTTGTGGAAAAAGATTTGCCAGGGACTCTTTTAGTAGATAAATTGCAGGCGCTTGGGATTCGCCCCGGCCCTATTTACCAGCAAATCAAACTTGGGAAAATGGTGCAGCTAGAAGATGGAACGGTCATTGATGGGCGCCATTTTGTCGGTCCGCCGCAAAAAGGGAGAATTGTCGCAATCCTTGGCGATACACGCTATTGCGAGGCAAGCGTCGAGCTGGCGGCAGAGGCGGATGTGCTCGTCCATGAAGCGACATTTGCGCGAGAAGACAGCGCCTTGGCGCACGATTATTTTCACTCTACCACCGCACAAGCGGCGGAAGTGGCGAAACGCGCCAGAGCGAAAAAATTGATTCTCACTCATATCAGCTCTCGCTATCAGGGAGAGTTAAGCGAAAAACTGCTGCACGAGGCAAGGGAGCTGTTTCCGAACACAGAATTGGCATTTGATTTTTCCTCGTTTATCATCCCAAGAAAAAAATAAAGCTGCCGGGAAACCGGCAGCTTTAAAAAAGCCATCCTCGTTCATATTGCACTGGGGAAGGGATCGTCGTTCCCAATTCTTTTGCGGCGGCGTACGGCCAATATGGATTGCGCAATAGCTCACGGGCGAGAAACACTAAATCGGCGCGCCCGTTGCACAAAATTTCTTCAGCCTGCCATCCGGAAGTAATTAAGCCGACCGCCCCAGTCGCGATTTCTGCTTCGCGGCGAATCGTTTCTGCAAACGGAACTTGGTAGCCAGGATATACATTGATTTTGGCCGGAACGACCGCACCAGAACTGACGTCGATAAGATCGACCCCTTGTTCTTTCATGCGTTTCGCATATGGGACGTAATCTTGGACTGTCAAGCCTTCCGGATGGTAATCAGAAGCGGAAATGCGCACAAAAAGCGGCCCATCCCATACTTCTTTTACTGCATTGATCACTTCGCCTAAGAAGCGGTAGCGGTTTTCTGGAGAACCGCCATACTCGTCTTGCCGCTTGTTTGCTAACGGCGACAAAAACTCGTTAATTAAATAGCCGTGGGCAGCATGAATTTCGATGATGTCAAAACCTGCTTCTTTAGCGCGGCGCGCACCGTTTTGGAACGCTTGAATCGTTTCTTCAATGTCTGCTTTCGTCATTTCTTTTGGAGTGCGTGCTTGATCACTGAACGGAATTGCCGAAGGTGCGATGATTTCTCCGTCCACTTCCGATTTGCGTCCGGCATGGGCAAGCTGGATGCCGATTTTCGCCCCATGTTCTTTGACGAGCGAAACGAGTTCGCGCAATCCGTCGACATGTTCATCGCTCCAAATGCCTAAGTCACGCGATGAAATTCTTCCTTGGGCAGTAACAGCAGTTGCTTCCAAAATAATGAGACCGACTTGGCCGACAGCGCGCGCCGGATAGTGAATTTTGTGCCAGTTCCGCACTTTCCCATCTTCTGTGTCGCAAGAATACATACACATTGGAGACATGACGATCCGGTTTTTAAGCGTGACTCCGCGTATCGTGTACGGCGAAAAAAGCTTCGTTTCCATTGTTTGTTTCTCCCTCCAAGTAATGTCGTTTTCAATTTGATGATAGCACGTTTACTGGTGGAAGCAAAACGATACGCATTGTAAGAAAAGCGTCAGCGCAATGGAGCGGTAGTGTGTGAAAAGGACGAAGAAATAAGTTCTTTGCCCAACTCTTCCGAGCGCTCCGTCGCCCGTTTGATGCAAGCAATGACCGCTTCTTGGTAGCGGTAGCGCTCTAGCACTTGGATGCCTGCCTCCGTCGTTCCGCCGGGACTGGTCACCTCTTTGCGCAAAACGGAAGGGTGTTTGTTGGTCGTTTGCAGCATTTGCGCTGCACCGATGATCGTTTGCAAAATCAATTTTTTGGCGACAGTGCGGTCAAGCCCGATTTCTTCCGCCGCTTTTTCCATCGCTTCCACTAAATAATACACATATGCCGGCCCGCTTCCGGAAAGCCCTGTGACGGCATGTAAATCATGTTCGGGAACGACTGTGACAATGCCGACTGTCTCAAACAACGTTTTGGCGGTGGCGACATGTGTTTCCGCTGCAAAACGGCCTTGGGAGATAGCGGTGGCAGACTGGCCGATTGCCGCCGATGTGTTTGGCATGGCGCGGACGACCGCGACATTTTTTCCAATGAGCGAGACGATCGTTTCTGTCGTCACGCCAGCAAGCACGGAAATGATTAGCTGGTGTTCGCCAACCGCCGGCGCGATGGAAGCAATGCTTTCTGCCGCGTCTTTCGGCTTCATCGCTAAAATGACAACATCTGCTTCTTTTACTGCTTTTTCTTTGTTTGTTTCGGTCCGGACTCCGTATGTTTTTTGCATATATTCGAGCCGTTTTTGATTGCAACGGTTTGTCACAATAATTTGTTCAGGCCGGTACAACGTTTTTGTCATTCCGGAAATAAGCGCTTCTGCCATCGAGCCGGCGCCGATAAATGTAATGATCGTTTCCTGTTTCATGGTGAATGCCTCCTTTTTGGGTCAAATAAAAAAGACCTTGCCTCCTTAAAAAGGACGGAAGGTCTTTGTTTCCGCGGTACCACCTTTTTTGGCTCTTTCCCCAAGAGCCCAACTCTGCACCGATAACGCCGGTAAGACGTTTAGGTTTGCCTAACAGCTCATGAGGTAGGTTCAACCACGAAGAGGGTAATGAAACCTTGCAGCCCGCGGGTTTCACTCTCTGGATACCGTTCATGGTTTACTGGCCCCACTCATCGCCTGTTTGCGATGTTCGTTTCGTTTGCAATTATGCAATGAAAACAGCCATGTTGTCAATAGAAAAAACGGATTTTTTGCGAATTATTCGAAAAAAATGACAAACTGATAAAATCAGTGTAAACTGTTAAATATCATGATTGGCGATTTATTTTACTATCAAAATATAGAAGGGGATTGTCGGTTATGAAGGAGCATGTTTATCGCATCGTTGTCCCAACGCCGTTTCCGGTTGGGAATGTAAACATGTACTTGATTAAAGGGGACAGCTTGACGCTGATCGATGCCGGAGTAAAAACAAAAGAGGCGTGGCATTCATTTCAACAGCAGCTTCGTCAAATTGGGTACGCTCCTTCTGACATCGATCAAGTGGTCATCACCCATCATCATCCTGATCATGTCGGTTTGCTTGATTATTTGCCAGACAGTTTGCCGGTCATTGGCCATTGGAAAGCGGACCGCTGGGTTCGCCAGGATGAAGCGTTTTTTCAACAACATCAGCGATTTTTTGAACAGTTTTTGTTGGAGTGCGGCGTCGATCGTTTGTTTCTCGCTGAGCTTTCCCATTTGCGCGGCTCGCTCCGCTATGCATGCCGGCGTCCGCTTACCGCGACGATCAAAGAAGGCGATTCGCTTCCGGGGTTGCCGCATTGGAAAGTGCTTGAAACACCAGGGCATGCGCAAAGCCATGTTGTGTTTTACCGCGAAACGGACGGTGCGATGATTGGCGGTGATCATTTACTTTTACATATTTCTCCGAATCCGATGATGGAACCGCCTTTCCCAGGGGAGACGGAACGCCCGAAACCGTTGGTGCAGTATAACGCTTCATTGCTGAAAATGCGTGATTACGACATTTCGTTCGTGATGACTGGGCATGGAGAAGATGTGACGGACGTATCTGCGTTGATTGAAAAACGCCTTCGTAAACAACGGGAACGCGCCGAGCAAGTGCTCGATATGCTTAAGCAAAAGCCGCATACCGTATTTCAAATTTGCCAAAAGCTATTTCCTGCTGTATATCAGAAAGAGCTGATGTTAACGATGTCTGAAACGATAGGGCAGCTCGATTATTTAGAAGAAAACGGTGCGGTCCGCAAGAAAAAAGAAAACGACTATTACGTGTATGAAGCAATGGAGGGATCTATTTGCGGATAGAAGGAAAACATATCGTCATTACCGGAGCGTCCGGCGGCATCGGGGAACAAATCGCTTATGAAGTGGCACGGCAAAAAGCGCTCCCCGTGTTGCTCGCCAGAAACGAAGAAAAGCTGAAACAGGTGGCGCGGGAGATTGAACGGGCCTATCATATTTCGCCGCGTTATTACCGGCTCGACGTGAGCGATACAGATGCGGTGGAAGCGGTGTTTCAGCAGTTATTCCGCGATATTCAGACGGTGGACGTATTGGTGAATAACGCCGGTTTTGGTGTGTTTCGCAATGTGGAAGACATTGATCTTGAGGAAATGAAGGATATGTTTGCTGTGAATGTGTTTGGTTTAATCGCTTGTACAAAAATAGTGTATGTACATATGAAAAAAAGGCGGAGCGGCCACATTATTAACATCGCTTCACAAGCAGGAAAGTTAGCAACGCCGAAATCAAGCGTATATGCCGCTACGAAGCATGCGGTGCTTGGGTTTACGAACAGCTTGCGGATGGAAGCGGAACAATATGGGATTTTTGTGACGGCTGTGAATCCGGGACCGATTCGGACGAATTTTTTTCATGTCGCCGACCAGTCAGGAGAATACGTAAAAAATGTGGAACGATGGATGCTTTCGCCGGAAAAAGTGGCCAAACGGGTTGTTTCGGTTATGATGACGCCGACAAGGGAAATAAATATGCCGCGCTGGATGAATGTCGGCAGTCAGCTTCATCATTTGTTCCCGTCAGTTGTCGAGAGAGTGGGAAAACGCGCGTTTTTCAAAAAATAACATTCCTTGCCAAAGCAAGAAATGTTATTTCGTTATATATTCGTAAACGACATCATTGACAATTTCATACATGTCCATTTCTTCATCGGTTGTTTTTGCGGATAAAATTTTTTCACGCAGCTGTTTCCATTCCAAATCGGTAAGCGGAAGCGATTCCGCATCATAGCCATATTGCCGCAAGCAATTGCGAATAAGTTTTGTTAGCCATTTTTCATCCATCATGTCACTTCCGATCATTGCGATTAGGGTGGAGTGGCGCGGACAATATGGGCACTGCCGCAAAATGGCTTATTGTCAGAAAGGCTGCCTCTGCAAAGCAAATTTTCATTTGCACTTTTGCCATCCTCCTTTTTATTTTTGACAGCAACTTGCATATGTAGGTACAATAAGAGCGGAATATGAAGAAAAGGAGCATATACGGCGTGAAGATTATATTTACGGATAGGGCGATCGAACAGCTTACCCCTATTTTAACGGAAACGAAGAGAATGTTAAAGCTGAAATACGACACGGATGGCTGTGGATGCCTTGTCAACGGTGTCATTGCATTATCGTTAGTTGATGAGGCAGATGATGACGATATGGCAGTTGATACGAATTTCGTTCCTGTTTTTGTTGAAAAATCCCGCCTTGTCTTTTATGACGACACGATGACGATTGACATTGTGGAAGGGGGCGGCTGTTTTCAATTGAAAAGTCCCGGGCAAATTTTAAGTCCCCGCATGCCGCTTGTCAAAGTGAGTGAGCCATGTGAACGATAAGCTTAAACAAATTGCGAACATAGCGAAGCAAAAAACATGGGTGTCGTTTTTGCATGAAAACGATCCATACAGTTTGCTGCATTGGTCGATTGCCGGCATCTATCAAGAGCCAAAGGACGTCTGGCTTTTGCAGAATGAAATGACGTTCGAAACAAAAGAATTTGCCACACTCGATGAAGCGGTAGCGTGGATGGATGAGCACATGCCTAATATTACAGAAGTGTTATAAAACCGTAACCGCTCGGGTTACGGTTTTTATCATTATCGCTGTCTGCAGGAGGCGGGCGGCCTTAAGGTAAAATGGAGATGCCTTCCGCTTTACGTTATTGCGGACAGTTTTCCCGTTTTGGCGGATGGATCGCTTTTTCTCATTCTTTTTTGCGATCATTTGTGCTGCTGATTGCCGCTTCGGTTTCCTTTTTGCACGTTACATTGCCCCTTTTTGTTTGTTTTTATCATTGGAAGAATGACAATATTTTATGTACGGAGGGGATTTGCATGGATAAACGGCAAAAACATCAAGCAAAACAAACGGACGAATCATTTATGTTGAAGGACCGTTTAAATGAGGAGTTGTTTGCTAAGCTGAAAGAGAAAAAACGGGAATGGGAGCGGCAAGAACAGCGGCGGAAAGAGGAAGAAGAAGCACGAAAGCGCGAGGAGCGGCGCAAACGCGAAGAACAAAAAACGTTTGCAGAGCTGTTGAATGAAAGCGACTTGGATTGGCGGAATTTTAAGTGATTCGCATCTTTTGTTTGGATGGAAGCGATGTGTGAATCGTCCATGAGGCAGGCGCCGTTAAAGCGGAGATGAGCGCAGAATTGCGGTCTGTTATGCCAATTTTAGAAGGTGTGGGCATCTGGATGAGATTGGCATGGAAGCGTGTTCCGCTGTCAAAACAGCGTCAATGTGCCAATCATCGACGTTATTTTTCCGCCGCGCACTTTTGCGCGCCGCTTGCGCCAGTCAGGATGTTTGCGCCATCCATCCCGTGAAGATTCCGGTTTTTCCAATGCGGCCTGCCGGCCGATGGACGACGGTCCTATTGTGTGTGTTGGACCGCCGCTGTTTAGGTCGCATTATGATGCGCGGCAAACGGATGGACGCTGCCGCTCTTTTTGCTGTTGAGCGTTTCTTAGTTATAAGTTGGCATTGGCGCGGCGAAAGGAAAGGTCGGCATTGACGGAAGCATTATCGCCGGCGCGCGGGAAGGCCGCACATGGCAAACATGTCACCGATGCATGTTGTACACTGAAGCTTTCGTATGCTGGCGGAGCCACTCATATTCTTCCTTGGTTAAACGTGGGGCGGAAGCGGCGTTTATGTTTTCGATGAGCTGTTCGATGCTGCTTGCCCCTGGAATGGCGGCGGCGACGACCGGATCATATAAGCAAAACTGCAGCGCCGTTGCTGTGAATGAACGCTGCCCGGCTGTTTTTGCTTTTAACTTTGGAATCAGTGTTTGCAATTCTTCGTATGTATAATCAAGATAACCGTTTTCTTTAACAGCATCGCTTGCCGCCTCTAACGGCCGCTCTGTCAGCAATCCTTTCGCGACAGGTCCGCGGGCGATGACACTGATGTGATGTTCGCTTAGCAGCGGAAACCATTCTTCAGGGCGGCGGTCGAGCAAGCTGTATTGCATCATGACACTGACGATGTTCGACCGTTTTACATATTCGCGAATGACGTTCGGACGAATCGAAGAAATGCCGTAATAGCGGATGACCCCTTCTTGTTTTAGCTCTTCAAACGCTTCAATCGTTTCATCGATCGGGTCATCAATCGTGCCGCCGTGGAGCTGATATAAGTCGATGTAGTCTGTTTGCAGACGGCGCAGGCTTTCTTTTACTTCCGATTTAATGTATTTTTTGGACGGGTCCCAAAACCATCCGTCTTTTCCCTCTTCCCAGCGGTTGCCGACTTTTGTTGCCAGTATGACTTGATCGCGTTTCCCTTTGATCGCCTTTCCGACAAATTCTTCATTTAATCCGCGGTCGTAAAGATCGGCCGTGTCCAAATAGTTAATGCCGCGCTCGAGCGCTTCATGAATAATGCGGATCGCTTTCTGCTCGTCCGTGCCAAGCGACATGCAGCCGAGCCCGATTTCGCTGACATATAAATCTGACAAACCGATGCGCCGTTTTTGCATCTGTTTCTCCTCCTTATTGAGAATTGTTTTTAATATTGTACAACGGAAAGTGAAACTTGCTCAAATGATATAGTACAATAAGGAAGAAGGATAACGTTAGATGGGAGAGAAGAAAATGGAACATTTAGTCGAAAAAACGATTCGCAAAGAAAAAATATTCAGCGGCAAAGTCGTTCAATTATATGTGGAAGATGTGCAGCTGCCAAACGGAAAGACGAGCAAACGGGAAGTGATCAAGCACCCAGGCGCGGTGGCGATTATTCCGATAACAAAGGAAGGGAAACTGGTGCTCGTACGGCAATACCGGAAAGCGCTTGAGCGCGTTTTAGTAGAAATTCCGGCAGGTAAGTTGGAAAAAGGGGAAGAACCGCTCGCAACTGCACACCGTGAATTGGAGGAAGAAACAGGCTACCGTGCCCGTTCGCTATGCCACATCGCGTCATTTTACACATCCCCAGGATTTGCCGACGAACTAATTCATTTATATGTAGCAGAAGGGTTAACAAAAATCGAAAACGCTGCATCGCTCGATGAAGATGAGTTTGTCGACATATTGGAAGTGACGTTGGAGGAGGCGCTTGAAATGTTTGAAAAACGTGAGATTTATGACGCCAAAACGGCATATGCGCTGCAATATTTGCAATTGCGCCGCGCCATGGGAGAAGAACATGCGTAACTATTACGTCGATTTACATATTCATCTCGGCCGCACTGCTTCTTTCCGGCCGGTAAAAATCACAGGCGCAAAAACATTGACGCTTCCCAATATTTTGCATGAGGCGGCGCATGTCAAAGGATTACATATGGTTGGGATCATCGACTGCCATGTTCCGGAAGTGCTTGATGAGTTGGAACGGGGAGTGGAAGAAAAAGGATGGAAAGAGTACGATGACGGCGGCGTCGCAATCGGTTCTGTGACATTATTGTTAGGAAGCGAAATTGAAGTGTATGACAAACATTGTCAAGGGCCTATTCACGTGCTGGCGTTTTTGCCGACGATAAAAGCGATGCGCGCCTTTTCGGCATGGTTAAAAGAGCGGGTGAAAAACATTTCCCTCAGTTCGCAGCGCATGTACGGAACCGGGCGGGAATTGCAGACGGTCGTAAAACAATTAGGCGGTTTATTTGTGCCAGCGCATGCCTTCACTCCTTTTAAAAGTTTGTATGGCAAAGGGGTGAAAAAAAGCTTAACGGAAGTGTTTGATCCCGATTTCATTGACGCGATAGAGCTAGGATTAAGCGCGGATACAAAAATGGCTGACCAAATTGCCGAGCTGCACCGCTATCCGTACCTTTCCAATTCGGATGCTCATTCACTGCGAAAACTGGCGCGCGAATACCAAATTATCCGCATGAGCGCCCCGACGTTTGCCGAATTGAAAAAAGCGTTGCGGAAGCAAGAAGGAAGAATGATTGTCGCCAATTACGGCTTAAATCCGAAACTTGGAAAGTACCATCAGACGGTGTGCGAACGATGTTTCAAACCGGTGGACCCCTGGGAAAACCAATGTCCGTCATGTGGCCATCACCGGCAAATAAAAGGGGTGTTTGACCGCCTTCAAGAGCTGAAAACAGGCGGAACCCCGCCAAAACGGCCGCCATATATTTACCAAGTGCCGCTTGAGTTTATTCCAGGGCTTGGCGCGAAAACATACGAAAAATTACTCTCCCGCTTCGGCACAGAGATGTACGTGCTTCATCAGGCGACGGAAGAAGAATTACAAGAGAGCATCGGGGAAAAGCTTGCCAACCTCATCATGCTTGCGCGCAGAGGAGAGCTTTCGATTCAAGCAGGAGGCGGCGGAAAATACGGAAAAATCGCTTCGGAATAGAAGCGATTTTTTTATTATTCTTTCTTTCCTTGCAAATAAAGTCATACATCGAAAAATGTCTCATACAATCTACTAAGAGGGTGATAGGGGGAAGAAGATGATGAGAAGACATCCGGTAAAATCAGTGATTTCCGTACATATGCGCGAGCATGCGTCTGTATATTTATTTGTGATTGTGCTATTTTTAATGGGAGTGATTTTTGGTGCGATCGTTGTGAACAGCTTGAATTTCGGCCAAAAACAAGATTTGTACTATTATTTAACGCAATTTTTTGGACAAGTATCGAAAGGAAACATAGCCGGCGCCCGTGATATGTTCCAGCAAAGCTATTTTCATAATTTGAAATATGTCGCTTTTATGTGGGTGCTGGGCATTTCGGTGATAGGGCTGCCGATTATTTTCATTTTGTTGTTTTTAAAAGGAATCGTTGTCGGGTTTACTGTCGGATTTTTAGTAAATCAAATGGGGTGGCAAGGGTTTTTGTTATCTTTTGTGTCCGTGATGCCACAAAATTTAATTATTATTCCAGCTTTTTTGGTTATGGGGGTGGTTTCGATTTCATTTTCGCTGCAAATGGTGCGCAATCAATTTATGAAGCGGGGGCATGAACCAATTTTTCCGATGATTATGCGCTATACGACGGTGATGATATTGATTAGCATAAGCTTGCTTGTTTCTTCGTCCCTTGAGGCGTATGTGTCCCCATTATTGATGAAACAAGTCATTGAAATTGTCGGAAATGAATAATTATTATATAATAATCATTTTCGTTCTTTTATAATAATGATTTTATTTTGATACTTCCCTCTTTCTTTTGTTATAATGGTAGTTGAATGACGTGGGAGGGAATGAAAGATGGAAGATCGAATCGACCGAATTAAGAAGCAATTGCATACCGCTGGCTATAAATTGACACCGCAGCGGGAAGCGACAGTACGTGTCTTGTTAGAGCATGAGGAAGATCATTTAAGCGCAGAAGACGTCTACCTCCTCGTTAAAGAAAAATCTCCAGAAATTGGATTGGCTACTGTATACCGGACGCTCGAGCTGTTAACAGAACTAAAAATTGTCGATAAAATCAACTTTGGGGATGGTGTATCTCGCTACGATCTGCGCAAAGAAGGAGCGGCTCACTTTCACCATCATTTAGTTTGTATTGAATGTGGGTCCGTAGCGGAAATCCAAGAAGATTTATTGGAGGAAGTAGAAGAAATTGTCGAACGGGACTGGAAGTTTAAAATCAAGGACCACCGTTTAACGTTTCATGGAATTTGTTATCGTTGCCAGCAAAAACACGAGGAAGAACAAAATAAAAAAGAATAACAAAGCGAAAAAACCTTTTCCAATGGGAAAGGTTTTTTTATGGGTATAAAAGCAAAAAAACATGGCATATCCTCTAGTAACGACGGAATGAGGAGGAATAGCCATGAAAACAGTATGGCAGATGATAAAAGTATTTCTTTTATTTACGGGGTGCACGCTTTTATTTTATTATAGTCTTATATGGTTCAACCGAGAATACGAGAATTACCACCGCTATGATGAGCCGCAAGGATCAGCAGTGGAAGTGTCGACAACGGAAAACCCGTCATTCGAATGGATGGATCGGTTACTACTTTTTTATCGCAATGGGGAGTAGTGGGATGTTGGAACATGAATTGAAAGATTTTCTTCATTATTTAACGGTAGAACGAAATTTGGCGAAAAATACAATTGTTTCTTATGAAAGAGATTTAAAAAAATATGCGCACTATTTGCGCCATGTTGAGCAAATTCAATCATGGAACGACGTGTCGCGCCTCCATATTATGCAATTTTTAAAGTTTTTGAAAGAAAAAGGAAGCTCTCCGAAGACGATCGCGCGCCATATTGCGTCGATTCGCTCGTTTCATCAATTTCTTCTTCGTGAAAAAGTAGCGGACCAAGATCCGTCGGTGCATATCGAATCGCCGCAAATGGAGCGGACGTTGCCGAAAGTGCTGTCTTTGGAAGAGGTGGAGGCGCTCTTAGAAGCGCCGAAAACAAATACGCCAATCGGCATTCGTGACAAAGCGATGATAGAATTGTTGTATGCGACGGGAATGCGCGTCAGCGAACTCGTAAATTTAAATCTTCCCGACGTGCATTTGACAATGGGCTTTGTCCGCTGCTACGGAAAAGGAAACAAGGAGCGGATCGTTCCGATCGGCAGCATGGCGCTGGACGCGTTAAAAGCATATCTGGAAACAGCGCGTCCAAAATTAATAAACCCGAAAAAGCGGGCAACCGATGCGCTGTTTTTGAATCATTATGGGGATCGCTTAACGAGGCAAGGGTTTTGGAAGATTTTAAAAAAGCTTGCAAAAGAAGCAAACATCGAAAAAGAACTGACGCCGCACACGCTGCGGCATTCATTTGCCACACATCTGCTCGAAAACGGCGCCGATTTGCGCGCCGTGCAAGAACTGTTAGGCCATGCCGATATTTCGACGACGCAAATTTATACTCATGTTACAAAAACGCGTTTAAAAGATGTATATAAGCAATTTCATCCACGCGCATAGTTTCGCGTGCCGAAATTCCCGCTTATTGATAAGCGGGTTTTTTATTGATTCTTATATTGAAAACGTTTTATAATATAGTTGTCAGACTTCTGACGAGTGCAACGCTCAGGAGTTTCTATCAGTATTTCGGGAATGATAAAACAGAAAGATCACGTTATGAAGACAGGAGGAATTATGATTATGGGCCATACATACAAACGGGTTTTTTTGATTGTCATGGACTCCGTCGGCATTGGCGCGGCGCCAGATGCCGAAAAATATAATGATCACGGGGCGGATACGCTTGGCCACATCGCCGAGCATCGCGGCGGGCTGCACATGCCGAATATGGCAAAGCTCGGCTTAAGCAACATTCGCGAAATTAAAGGCATTCCAAAAGCGGAAAAACCGCTTGCTTATTATACGAAAATGCAAGAAGCATCCGCGGGAAAAGATACGATGACCGGCCACTGGGAAATTATGGGGCTTATTATTGACAAACCATTTCAAGTGTTCCCTAACGGATTTCCAAAAGAACTGATCAACGAATTGGAAAAACGGACGGGCCGGAAAGTCATCGGCAACAAACCGGCAAGCGGTACGGCGATTATCGAGGAGCTTGGCAAAGAACATATGGAAACAGGGGCAATCATCGTTTATACTTCGGCTGACTCCGTGTTGCAAATCGCTGCACATGAAGAAATTGTGCCGCTGGAGGAACTGTACCATATTTGCCAAATCGCCCGCGAATTGACACTCGATGAAAAATATATGGTCGGCCGTGTCATTGCGCGCCCGTTCATCGGCACGCCGGGCAATTTCCAACGTACGGCAAACCGGCATGACTATGCGTTAAAACCGTTCGGCCGCACGGTCATGAACGAATTGAAAGACGCCGGGTATGAAGTGATCGCGATCGGAAAAATTTCCGATATTTACGATAATGAAGGGGTTACAACATCGCTGCGGACAAAATCCAATATGGACGGAATGGATAAATTAGTTAACACGCTGAAAATGGACTTTACAGGACTCAGCTTTGTTAATCTCGTTGACTTTGATGCGATGTACGGGCATCGCCGCGATCCGAAAGGATACGGGGATGCGCTTGAGGAATTTGACGCCCGTCTTTCCGACGTGTTTCCGCTTTTGAAACATGACGATTTGCTTATTATCACAGCTGACCATGGAAATGACCCGGTTCACCACGGTACGGATCATACACGCGAGTATGTGCCGCTGCTTGTCTATAGCCCAAGCATGAGCGGCGGAAAAGCGTTGCCGCTTCGTGAAACATTTGCCGATGTCGGCGCAACGATCGCTGATAATTTCCAAGTGAAGATGCCGCCGCACGGAACAAGCTTTTTAGCCGATTTGATAGGGGGATCCAATCATGAATAAACAAGCGATTGAAAAAGCTGCCCGTTATTTGCAAGAACAATTTCCGGCGCCTCCCCGCATCGGTTTGATCCTCGGTTCGGGCCTTGGCGTTCTTGCCGATGAAATTGAACAGGCGGTGAAAATTCCGTATGAGCAAATTCCAGAGTTTCCTGTGTCCACGGTCGAAGGACATGCCGGCCGGCTTGTTTATGGCCAGCTTGAAGGAGCGACCGTTGTCGCTATGCAAGGCCGTTTTCATTATTATGAAGGGTACCGCTTGGATCAAATCACATTCCCAGTCCGCGTGATGAAAGCACTTGGCGTCAAAGAGCTGATCGTAACAAACGCAGCAGGAGGCGTGAATGAACGTTTTCAGCCGGGGGATTTAATGATTATTACGGACCATATCAATAATATGGGGGTCAACCCGTTAATCGGTCCAAATGCTCCCGAGCTTGGCGTCCGCTTTCCGGATATGACGGAAGCCTATAGCAGACGTTTGCGTGCGTTGGCGAAACATGTGGCAAAACAGCTTGATATTCCGGTTCAAGAAGGTGTTTATGTGGCCAACAGCGGGCCTTCTTACGAAACACCAGCGGAAATCCGCATGATTCGCGCGATTGGCGGGGATGCGGTCGGCATGTCGACGGTGCCTGAAGTGATTGTTGCGCGCCATGCGCAAATGGAAGTGTTAGGGATTTCGTGCATCTCGAATATGGCGGCCGGGATTTTAGATCAGCCGCTTACCCACGATGAAGTCATTGAAACGACGGAACGAGTGAAAGCCAACTTTTTACGGCTTGTCAAGGGAATTATCGCAGAAATGGCGAAACAATAAGAAAAAGGTGATAAAGGATGAGAATGGTCGATTTAATTGCGAAAAAACGGGATGGTTATGAGCTTTCAAAAGAAGAAATTGATTTTATCATCCGCGGTTACACGAACGGCGACATTCCTGATTATCAAATGAGCGCATTCGCGATGGCGGTGTTTTTCCGCGGCATGACAGAAGAAGAAACGGCGGCGCTAACGATGGCGATGGTCCGCTCCGGAGATGTCATCGATTTATCGAAAATCGAAGGAATGAAAGTCGACAAGCATTCAACGGGTGGCGTCGGCGATACGACGACGCTTGTGTTAGGGCCGCTTGTTGCGTCTGTCGGCGTGCCTGTCGCAAAAATGTCGGGGAGAGGGCTTGGACATACCGGCGGGACCATTGATAAATTAGAGTCCGTTCCAGGGTTTCATGTGGAAATCGATAACGAGCAATTTATTGAGCTTGTGAATAAAAACAAAATCGCGATTATCGGCCAGACAGGCAATTTAACGCCAGCCGATAAAAAGCTGTATGCGCTCCGTGACGTTACGGCGACGGTGGACAGCATTCCACTGATCGCTTCGTCGATTATGAGCAAAAAAATTGCCGCTGGCGCTGACGCGATTGTGTTGGATGTGAAAACGGGAGCCGGCGCGTTTATGAAAGATTTTGCAGGAGCGAAACAGCTGGCAACAGCGATGGTGGAAATCGGCAAGCGCGTCGGCCGGAAAACGATGGCGGTTATTTCCGACATGAGCCAGCCGCTCGGATACGCTGTTGGAAACGCGCTCGAAGTGAAAGAAGCGATTGATACGCTTAAAGGAAAAGGGCCAGAAGATTTACAAGAACTATGTTTGACGCTTGGAAGCTATATGGTATATTTGGCGGAAAAAGCATCTTCATTAGAGGAAGCGCGCGCGCTGTTAGAAGCGTCGATTCGGGAAGGAAAAGCGTTAGAAACGTTCAAAGTGTTTCTCAGCGCGCAAGGCGGCGACGCATCGGTTGTCGATGATCCAACGAAACTGCCGCAAGCGAAATACCGATGGGAGCTTGAAGCCCCGGAAGATGGGTATGTCGCGGAAATTGTCGCTGACGAAGTCGGAACGGCTGCGATGCTGCTTGGAGCCGGGCGGGCGACAAAAGAAGCAACGATCGATCTTTCTGTCGGCCTCGTCTTGCACAAAAAGGTCGGCGATGCGGTGAAAAAAGGCGAATCGCTTGTGACGATTTACAGCAATACGGAAAATATTGAAGAAGTCAAACAAAAGCTTGCCAAAAGCATTCGCCTCTCCTCCATTCCTGTTGCCAAGCCGACGCTTATATACGAAACCATTTCATAAAAGAGATGGACGCACAATTTGGTTGACCATAAGCGTGCGGCAGCACAAAAGGGTGTCCCATTCATTTTGGGATGCCCTCTTTTTTTATGGACAAAATCTGTGGAAATTCATTGCTTCTATTGTATAAAAATATCTCATTTGGAAAAAATGGCATGTATAAAGAATGGAGGGTTGGGAGATGAAGAAGCTATTGATTCGTTTACTTCTTTTTGCATCTGTTTTTTTATTTACTATTTCTTCTTATGTCCATGCGGAAGAAAAAAAGTCAACAGCGCGCGGAATTGAACTTGCCAATGAGGCAAGATCTGCGATTTTAATTGAGCGTGATACCGGGGCTGTGCTATATGAAAAAAACGCTAATGAAAAGCTGCCGCCGGCCAGCATGACAAAAATCATGACAATGCTTCTCATTATGGAGGCGATTGATAAAGGAGAGCTTTCTTATAAGGAAAAAGTCCGGGCGAGCGAATACGCTGCCTCCATGGGCGGATCACAAATTTTTTTGGAACCTGGCGAAGAAATGACGGTGGATGAACTGTTGCGCGGCATTGCGATCGGCTCGGGCAATGACGCGTCGGTGGCCCTGGCGGAACGAATCGCCGGATCGGAAGAAGCGTTTGTCGAGATGATGAATAAAAAAGCGAAGGAGCTTGGGTTGAAAAACACTTCGTTTCAAAACGCGACAGGGCTGCCTGCCAAAGGGCATTACAGCAGCGCGCATGACATGGCGATAATGGCGCGCGAATTGCTAAAATACGAAGATATTACGAAGTATACGAGCAAATACGAGGATTATTTGCGGGAAAACACTGATAAAAAATTTTGGCTTGTGAATACGAACCGGCTCGTTAAATTTTATCCCGGAGTGGACGGTTTAAAAACCGGATTTACAAGCGAAGCGAAATACTGCTTAACAGCGACAGCGAAAAAGAACGGAATGCGTGTCATTGCCGTCGTATTTGGGGCGCCGACGCCAAAGGAACGCAATGCGCAAATTACAAGGATGCTTGATTATGCGTTCAGTCAATATAAAACACATCCAGTCTTGAAACGGAATGAAGTGGTTGCCCATGCCAATGTCAGCAAAGGAAAGAAAAAAACGGTTGCGCTTGTTACTTCAGAGCCAATTTCTGTATTGACGAAAAAAGGGCAATCTGTAAACAAGATAGAAAAAGTGATTAAAGTGAACAAAAACGCCAAAGCGCCAATTAAAAAAGGAGACGAGCTTGGCGTCCTGATTTTGAAACAAGATGGAAAAGAATTGCTTCGCAGTCCAATCGTCGCAAAAGAAAATGTCGCAGAAGCAAGCTGGTGGGATTTGTTTAAACGGACATTGCAAAATTTTACGAAATCCGCATAAACATGTCAGCTTTTGCGGCCCGCTTTCTACTTTTAGCGAATCGCCACTAGTTTTGTCATCAGGCAGGATTTCCCGCATGTTGTAGCGAAACTTCTCCCTAATCCGAAATGAACAAGGGGGAAAACATAGTGAGCCTGATGATGGACTTTGAAGTAAAACAAGATGTTTTGATCATCCGGCTTTCCGGAGAACTTGATCATCATACAGCCGAAGAGCTTCGCGAAAAAGTGACGGATGTGCTGGAAAGCGCATCGATCCGCCACATTGTGCTGAATTTAGAACATTTGACATTTATGGATAGTTCCGGGCTTGGCGTCATTTTAGGACGCTACAAACAAATAAAAAAACTCGGCGGGGAAATGATCGTATGTTCGATTTCGCCGACGGTGAAACGGCTGTTTGACATGTCGGGGCTGTTTAAAATTATTCGTTTAGAAAACGATGAACAATTCGCGCTGCAGACATTGGGGGTGGCGTGATGAGAAACGAAATGCACCTCCAATTTTCCGCGCTTAGCCAAAACGAATCGTTTGCTCGTGTGGCAGTTGCCGCATTCGTGGCACAGCTTGACCCGACGATGGATGAACTGACGGAAATTAAAACCGTTGTCTCTGAAGCGGTAACGAACGCGATTATTCACGGATATAATAACGATCCAAACGGGATCGTATACATTTCCGTTGTGATCGAAGACGGAGTCGTCCATTTGACGATAAAAGACGAAGGTGTCGGCATTGCTAATATCGAAGAGGCGCGGCAGCCGTTGTTTACAACCAAACCGGAATTGGAGCGATCTGGAATGGGATTCACGATCATGGAAAATTTTATGGATGAAGTCATCGTTCAGTCGGAAGTGGATAAGGGGACAACCGTTTATTTAAAGAAATATATAACGAAGAGCCAAAAAGCGTTATGTAACTAAGGGAGACATGCCTATGGATGTCGATGTCAAGCGAGATCAGACGCTGTTAAAAGATCATGAGATGAAAAAGCTTATTCGCCGCAGCCAAGAGGGGGACCAACAGGCGCGCAATGAAATTATCCAAAAAAACATGCGCCTCGTTTGGTCGGTCGTCCAGCGCTTTTTGAACCGCGGATACGAGCCGGACGATTTATTTCAAATTGGCTGCATCGGCTTGCTTAAATCTGTTGATAAGTTTGATTTGTCGTATGACGTAAAGTTTTCCACATATGCGGTGCCGATGATCATCGGCGAAATCCAGCGGTTTATCCGCGATGACGGGACGGTGAAAGTGAGCCGTTCCTTAAAAGAAACGGGCAATAAAATCCGGAAAGCAAGAGACGAGCTTTCGAAAAAACATGGACGGGCGCCAACGGTGACAGAAATCGCCGATTATTTAGAAATTTCTCCAGAAGAAGTGGTGCTTGCCCAGGAAGCCGTTCGTTCCCCGGCTTCCATTCACGAAACAGTGTATGAAAACGACGGCGACCCGATCACGCTCCTCGATCAAATTGCTGATGCCGACGAAGCATCATGGTTTGATAAAATCGCGTTGAAAAAAGCGATTGAGGAGCTGGATGAACGGGAACGTCTCATCGTCTATTTGCGTTATTACAAAGATCAAACCCAGTCGGAAGTGGCATCAAGATTAGGCATCTCTCAAGTTCAAGTATCCCGTCTTGAAAAAAAAATTTTACAGCAAATAAAGGAGAGAATGGATGGGTAGGCATCCATTCTTTTTTATTTTTATGAAATTGATGGTAAATACCATCTGATTGTATGATTCCTTTTTTCCCCAACATACTAAATAAAAAAGCGAAGCGCAAGTGAAAATACATAAAAAACTACAAGTTAAGGTGTGAGGCAGATGGAAAAAACCGTCTTTGTCAAACTGCGGCACCGCGTTCAAGTAAAACCGAGAGCAGTTGTTGTGATTGGCGATGTGGCGCAAATCACCGCCAATGATAGCAACATAGCGGAACAGTTAAAAGCTGTCCCGCTTTATCGAATTCAACCGAGCGATAAAAACATTGTCATTATTGATGTAATGAAAGTCATTCGCGCCATGATGGAAAAGGATGACGCGCTAGATGTGCAGGTAATTGGGCCGGCGCAAACGATCATTGAAGTCGTTGATCAAAAACGGCGTTTTTCCTCTGCTTATTTTTTGCTTGTATGGATGTTGCTTTTTGTCGGATCGGCAATGGCCATTATGAATTTTCATGAAGATGTCAGCATGCAAGAAGTGCATCAACATCTTTATGAGATGATTACCGGGAAAAAGAATGATAAGCCGTTGTTGCTGCAAATCCCTTATTCGCTCGGATTAGGGATCGGCATGATTTTATTTTTTAACCATGTGTTCCGCAAACGCATTAATGAGGAGCCAAGCCCTCTGGAAGTCGAAATGTTTAATTATCAGCAATCACTCGATCAGTACGTCATTTTATATGAAAACAAAGAAAGTATGGGAAAAATTGATGACGATTAAAATTTTGGCTGTTATATTTATCGGCTTTGCGGGAGGGCTGGCCGTCGGAACAGGATTTGTGGCGTTTTTAGTCGTTCTTGGCGTCATTCCCCGCTTGACGCAATTAACGAAAACAACGAAACGGATCCGTGCGTACGAATGGAGCGCAATAGCCGGGGCGGTGGCGGGGGGATGGATGAGCCTGCGCCACACTGTTTTATATATGTCAAAATATTGGCTGATTCCGCTCGGTTTGCTGCAAGGAGTATTTATCGGAATGCTTGCCGCCGCGCTGACGGAAGTGCTTAACGTATGGCCGATCTTAGCAAAACGCGTCGGCGTTGCTGACAAAATTGTCATTTTATTGATGGCGATCGCATTTGGAAAAATAGTCGGCTCCTTATTTCACTGGATCTATTTTACCGATTATTTGCGGTAAGGAGGAAAAGAAAAGATGAGTCTTAAGACAAATTATCGTCAGGCGGTAAAAGCGTTCCAGCCGAAGACTCCATATGTTATTAACAGCTTGAAAGCGTTTGTTGTCGGCGGGGCGCTTTGCACGGTTGCGGAAGCGTTCGCCAATTTATACAGCCGTTTCTTTTCTGTGCCGCTGCTTTCTGCGCAACAGCTGGCGGTAATGACAATGATGCTGTTGGCGGTTGTCTTCACGGGAGCGGGAAAATATGACGATTTTAGTCAATTTGCCGGTGCGGGTGCAACGATGACGCTGGCTGGCTTTGCCAATGCATTGGCAAGCGCTGCGCTCGAATACCGGAGCGAAGGATGGACAGCAGGAGTCGCCAGCCAAATGTTTAAAGCAGGCGGTGCAGCCATCGTTTATGGCGTTGTTACTGCTTATCTGCTTGGCATTTTATATTACCTTATGTCTTAAGCGGAGAAAGAGGGATTGCTGATGAAGCTTGCCGGAAAGCAAACGTGGGTGTTTGAACATGATATCTACATTCAGGCAACGGGAACGGCGGTCGGGCCATTAGAAGCAGACGGCCCGCTTCGCGAAAGCTTTGATATCGCGCACGATGATTTATATTGCGGGGAAAAGACGTGGGAGCTGGCAGAGCGCCGTTTAATGCAAGAGGCGATCGGTGTTTGCCTGCAAAAAGGCAACATTTCCTTCAGCGATATCGACATTTTTCTTGCCGGAGATTTGCTGAATCAAAATGTTACGGCTAACTATGTTGCCCGGACGGTCCCCGCCCCGTTTTTATGTATGTTTGGGGCGTGCGCCACTTCGATGCAAACAATAGCGGTCGGCGCGGCATTAATTGACGGCGGATTTGCAAGAACGGTGCTCGCGGCCACAAGCAGTCATAATGCGACGGCAGAGCGGCAATTTCGCTATCCGACCGAATTGGGGGTGCAAAAACCGAAAACGGCAACATTTACTGTCACAGGTGCGGGGGCAGCAGTGATGGGCCGGAAGCGGGGAAGATGGCGCATAACTGCCGCCACCATCGGCAAAGTGATCGATGCGGGGACAGCGAATCCTTTCGATATGGGATCGGCGATGGCGCCGGCCGCGGCAAGCACGATAGAACAACATTTTATTGATTTAGGAACTTCACCCGCAGATTATGACTTAATTGTGACGGGGGATTTATCGAGAGTGGGAAGCGTCATCGTCAGACAGCTGTTGGCGGAATCAGGTTATAATGTGACAGACAACTATAACGACTGCGGCTTAATGATTTATCGGCCGGACCAAAACGTGTTTGCTGGGGGAAGCGGCTGCGCTTGCTGCGCAGTAGTAACGTATGGGCATTTATTAAAAGAAATGGAGCGCGGCGCACTGCAAAAAATTTTCGTCGTCGCCACCGGAGCGCTCTTAAGCCCGACGATGATGCAGCAAAAACAGTCGATTCCGGCTGTTGCACACGGTGTAGTGATGGAAGCGGTAAAGGAGGAACGGTGATGGACTATGTTATGGCATTTATGGTAGGAGGAGCGCTTTGCGCCATAGCCCAACTCTTTATGGATATTGGCAAGTTTTCGCAAATGCATGTCATGAGCTTGTTCGTAGCGGCTGGGGTCGTTCTTGGAATCGGCGGGATTTATGACAGGTTGATTGCGATTGCCGGTGCGGGAGCTGCTTTTCCTATTAGCGGCTTTGGCTATTTTCTCGCGAAAGGAGTGCTGGCGCAAAGCGGGGCGGCCGGTTGGCTGGCCGTTAGTTCAGGAATGTTTCAATTTGCCGGCGCCATTTTGTCATTTGCCATTGTCCTCTCCTTTTTCACCGCTCTTCTGTGCAAGCCGAAAGGATAACCAATATGCGAAAAGATGAGGCATGTTAGTGACGGACGGCGATGGATTGGCGTGCCGGATGATGCAATATCTCGCAAACGGGGGATGCTGCACTCCCGCTTCCCATGGCAATCCATCCAAACGAGCTGGCAAAAACTTATTGAATGAATTGGGAAACTCGATATGGCCGAGCCATCGGCGCGGGATTAACGGATGTGGCGGCCCATAAAACAATGGAAGTGTTAGGGACGATTGCCGCTGTCAGCGGAATGCGAAGCCGGTAAAGAAGGAATTTACAAGCTGGAAATAGGGAGGATTATAAACAGTCCTGTTGTGGCTGGAAGCGGAGATATAGGGAACATGGGGGATCGCCGCCATATAAAATACGGCTTGCCGGCTGCAAAGAAGGCGGTCAACTTGATCCTTGAAAGGGGTTGGTGTCATGGCAGGAAAAGAAAATAAGATTCCGATTTCGGAAAAGCTCACCGACAATGAAAATTTTTTAAAAGAAAAAATCGGAGTTGGAACTAGTTTTGATTTAGGGATCAGGAAAATACAGGTATTAAAGAGGGAAGTACATATTTACTACTGCAACGGTTTGTGTGAGACACAATATTTGATAGAACTGTTAAAACAAATCGTCCGCATCAATGATGACGAACGGCAGACGGAACAGGCAAGGAAAATTATCGAAAACCGTCTTGTTCATCAGCAAGTAAGCCTTGTCCAACACTTAGATGAGGCGGTTGACCGCCTGCTCTCAGGATTAATCGTTATTTTCATCGAAGGGGAATCGATCGCATTTATCGTCGATGTCCGCAGCTACCCGGGGCGGCAGCCGGAAGAACCGGATACGGAAAAAGTGGTGCGCGGCGCGCGTGATGGCTATGTGGAAAATATTATCGTCAATACGGCGCTAACTAGGCGGCGCATTCGCGATGAGCGGCTCCGCTTTGAAATTTTACAAGTAGGGGAGCGTTCCAAAACAGATATTTGCATTGCTTACATTAAAGATGTCGCCGATCCGGGGCTTGTTGAGCTTGTTAAACAAGAGCTCGGGCAAATTAGTATCGATGGGTTGACAATGGGGGATAAAACGGTCGAAGAATTTTTAGTAAAGCAAGGGTATAATCCGTACCCCCTCGTCCGCTATACGGAGCGTCCGGATGTGGCTGCCACCCATTTGCTCGAAGGCCATGTTTTAGTGATGGTAGACACGTCGCCAAGTGTAATTATTACCCCGACAACGTTTTTTCATCATGTACAGCACGCTGAAGAATATCGGCAATCTCCTGCGGTTGGCACTTTCGTGCGCTGGGTGCGGTTTTTAGGCATTTTGACCTCCTTATTTTTGCTACCGCTTTGGGTGCTGTTCGTGCTTGAACCGTCTTTGCTGCCTGATAAATGGGCGTTTATCGGTCCGAACAAACAAACGAATATCCCGGTGATTATCCAAATTTTGCTGGCTGACTTCGGTATTGAGTTTCTTCGGATGGCAGCGATTCATACGCCGACGCCGCTTTCCACAGCGATGGGCTTAATCGCTGCGGTATTAATCGGGCAAATCGCGATTGATGTCGGATTATTTGTGCCTGAAGTGATTTTATATGTTGCGGTTGCGGCGATCGGTTCATTTGCAACACCGAGCTATGAGTTGAGCATTGCCAATAAAATATCGCGATTGTTTCTCGTCATTGCGGTGGCGCTGTTTAAAGTGCCGGGGCTGATGATCGGAACGACCGTGTATTTGCTTTGGCTCATTAGCATCCGGTCCTTAAACACGCCGTATTTATGGCCGTTTATTCCGTTTGACCCAGCCGCGTTTATGCAAATTATCGTCCGCCGATCTGCAGCGGGGGCAAAAGTGAGGCCGAGCATCGTTCATCCGCAAAACCGCCGCAGGCAGCCGTCGTAAATTTATGAAAAAAAGTTGCAACTTTTTTGTAATTATGATACGTTATACGTAATCTTTTTTCTGCAAAAAAGGCAGTTATCTTGTATGTTAACTGTCTTTTTTGCTTTCGGTGATGCATAAAAATTCTGATATTGAATAATTTCAGTTTGCAGGAATGAGGGGTTTGCATGTTTTTTCATGGGACGAGCCGTGTGAATGATAAAGGGCATTTAGAAATTGGCGGTGTCGATACGGTTGATTTGGCGAAAGAATATGGAACGCCATTGTATATTTATGACGTGGCGCTGATCCGTGCGCGCGCGCGTGCGTTTAAAGAAGCGTTTCAAAAACATAGAGTGAAGTCACAAGTTGCTTATGCAAGCAAAGCGTTTTCTTCGATCGCGATGGTCCAGCTGGCGGAAGAAGAAGGGTTGTCATTGGATGTCGTATCGGGGGGAGAGCTGTATACGGCATTGCAAGCGGGATTTCCGCCAGAACGCATCCATTTTCACGGCAATAATAAAAGCCGGGAAGAATTGATCATGGCGCTTGAGAGCGGCATCGGCTGCGTCGTTGTCGATAACTTTTATGAACTGGAATTGTTGGAACAACTAAGCAAGCGGCATGGCAAGACGACAGCGATTTTAATAAGGGTTACCCCTGGTGTCGAAGCGCATACGCATGATTATATTTTAACAGGCCAGGAAGATTCCAAATTCGGATTTGATTTGAATAACGGTCAAGCGGACGAAGCACTGCGCAAAGCGCTGTCCTCACCATCCTTTTCTGTGCTTGGCATTCATTGCCATATCGGTTCACAAATTTTCGAAACAACCGGATTTGTGTTAGCAGCGCAAAAAATTTTCCAAAAAATCGCCAATTGGAAGGCAATGTACGGATTTGTTCCAGCGGTGGTCAATCTCGGCGGCGGATTCGGCATTCGTTATACGAGCGAAGATGATCCGATTCCTGTTTCGGAATATGTCGACAAAATCATAGAGGAAGTGAAAAAACAAGTAAATGAACAAAATATTCCAATGCCGGAAATTTGGATTGAGCCGGGGCGTTCGATCGTCGGCGATGCCGGAACGACGATTTACTCCATCGGTTCACAAAAAGAAGTGCCGAATGTCCGCCGTTACGTTGCCGTGGACGGCGGCATGAGCGACAACATCCGTCCAGCGCTATATGAAGCAAAATATGAAGCGGTGCTGGCAAACCGTGTACTGGACGAAAAAAATGAAATTGTCTCGATTGCCGGAAAATGTTGCGAGTCGGGAGATATGCTTATTTGGGATTTGCCGCTGCCGAAAGCGAATCCCGGCGATTATTTAGCTGTCTTTTGCACCGGGGCGTACGGCTATTCGATGGCGAACAACTATAACCGCATTCCGCGCCCCGCTGTCGTATTCGTGGAAAACGGGGAAGCGCAGCTGGTGGTGAAGCGGGAAACATATGAAGATTTAGTGCGGCTTGATTTGCCGCTGAAAACAAAAGTGAAATAAAAAGTGCCCAGGCCAGACAGCCGGGCACTTTTTCGTTATTGGTTGTTTTGCGATTCGGAAGAAGTGAACACCGATTTAATGGCATTCCAAATTTCTTTTAAAATGTCAACAATGTTTTGAATAAACGTTTTTCCTTCTTCCGATTGCAGGAATGCCGACAATTTATCCTTCGCTTTGCTTAATTGGTCATTGACTTGATTCCAATCGATATTCGCGTTTTTCATTTTATTGAATAGCGAAATCAAGCTGTTTATTTCCTCTTCCGTTAACGTAATTCCAAGATCTTTTGCGACTTTCTCGATGAGTGCTCGCAAATCTTCGTCTGTTTGCGGCGGATTGTTTGCGATTTCTTCTTTTATTTTGGCAAGAAGAGCAACTGCTTTATCCGGACCAATCGATTCCCCGAGCTTTGCGGTTTTGACCATTTCCTCTGTGGCTACTTGTTTGACATCGTCAGGAATCACTTTATCAGAAGAAACTTCGTATGCTTTCATTAACCCGGTCAATGCGGCTGTGCCGGACACGGCAAACGGAGCGGTGACGTAAATTTTCGCATCTTTCACTCCCGCCGTAATCAAGGCGTTTGTATACATTTCGTCTGTGACCCATGTAATATTATGAGTTTCAACATCCAATCCGGATCCTTTAGCGCCGATCGTTATCATCGATGAGGAGATCGCTCTCGTCCCGATTTGCGCTTTTGGAATAAGACCGTCAAGATATTTATGTTCTTCTGCGTTGGAAACAGTAATGATTTGTGCGTTGTCCGGGACGTTCATTTCATTTAAAATTTGCTGCTTTTGCTGTTCGGTTAAATTTTCGCCTAACGTAACAATTACATCGCCTTCTGCTGCATCTGCTGCCGCCATAGCGGGAAAGGCAAACAGTAGCGATGCAAGCAGGCAGCCTGTCAACATGCGTTTCACAATGTCAGCCTCCTTTGTAAAGGTAATCCCCTTTTTCGGCATATCCTTTATCATTATATTACTTTTTTTACGTGAACAACAATGGTATGATAGTGGTGCGTTATCAATGAAAAAAAGGAGTTGTGGATGCATGGCGAAAAAAGGATATATTTTGATGGAAAACGGGGGAAAAATCGACTTTGAACTGTTCCCGGATGAAGCGCCGATTACGGTCGCCAACTTTGAAAAATTAGCCAATTCAGGGTTTTATAACGGTTTGACGTTTCATCGCGTCATTCCTGGTTTTGTCAGCCAAGGAGGCTGCCCGTACGGCAATGGAACAGGGGATGCCGGCTATACGATCCCGTGTGAAACAGATAACAACCCGCATAAACATGTGACTGGGGCGATTTCAATGGCACACCGTGGCCGCGATACAGGAAGCTGCCAATTTTTTATCGTTCATGAACCACAGCCGCACTTAGATGGGGTACATACCGTATTCGGTCAAGTCACAGCGGGAATGGACGTTGTCAAAGCGATGAAAAACGGCGATGTGATGAAAGAAGTTAAAGTGTTTGACGACGGGGAATAAAGGCTGGTCAGGAGCGCTGTACTGCTAGCTAGGCAAGAGGTGAAAGGATGAAGGGAAAAAATTGGGGACTATTTTTTCTTTTATTAGGGGCAAGCCTTATATGGGGGATCATTTATTGGATGATCGTCGCAAGGTAATAAAAACGGCGGTTTATTCGGCTGGTTATTTTTGCCCAGCGGCATTGGCAGAGGAACATGAGCGCGGACAGATGGCGAGCAAAGAAGAATGGACAAACCGTTTTTGCATGATATATAATAAATAGAAAATTTCATACTGTTTTTGCATCCTTCGGGGCAGGGTGAAATTCCCGACCGGCGGTGATGAAGTGGTGTCACTTCTCAGCCCGCGAGCCGTATAGGCACGATCCGGTGAAATTCCGGAGCCGACAGTATAGTCTGGATGGGAGAAGGATCACAAGCGCACATTGTCGTTCCGTACAAGAGGGGAATCTCGTTTGTTACAGAGCGGCAATGTTTGCCAGGGATGAGCGATGCGGAGCGGCGAAATGATGAATTTTGTGACTTTTTTGGCATTTTGCCGATAAATCTGTTGATCGGTGGCGTGTTCGTTTTGTATTTGGCAGAAAAAGCAAATATTGAAAAACTTCGCTTGGCTTTTCCCTGCTTTGCGCATAAGTGCCATTTTTGGTACATAAAAGCAATTGTTGTGATTCGCTCTAATCCTGCCCTAGGATGAAAATCCTAGGGCTTTCTTTATGTAACAAAAGGAGGCGAATGCGGTGCGAAACGATGAACAATATATGCGCCTGGCGATCGAAATGGCGAAAGCGGGGATCGGGCAGACGTCTCCTAATCCGATTGTTGGCGCTGTCGTTGTTAATAGTGGAGAAATTGTCGGATTTGGCGCGCATTTGAAAGCGGGGGAGCCGCATGCGGAAGTGCATGCCATCCGGATGGCGGGAGAAAAAGCGAAAGGGGCGACCGTGTATGTGACGCTGGAGCCATGCAGCCATTATGGAAAAACGCCCCCTTGCGCCGATTTATTAATTGATGCGGGCGTCCGGCGCGTTGTTATTGCGACGACAGACCCGAACCCGCTCGTAGCGGGCAAAGGCATCGAAAAGCTAAGGAATGCGGGAATCGATGTAAAGCTTGGGGTGCTGAAAGAAGAAGCGGATGAGTTAAATCGCGTGTTTTTCCATTACATTGCGACAAAAACGCCATTTGTGACGCTAAAATACGCGAGCAGCCTCGATGGAAAAATCGCCACGGCAACAGGGGAAAGCAAATGGATCACATCGGAAGCGGCCAGGGAAGATGTGCATCGTTACCGGGCGGTGCATGATGCAATTCTCGTCGGGGTGGACACCGTCATTGCCGATAACCCAAGCTTAACGGTAAGGCTTCCGGGCAGCGGAAAGAATCCAATCCGCATCGTTTTAGATACGCATTTGCGCACCCCCCTTGAGGCAAACATTCTCCAAGATGGGCAAGCGGAAACGTGGCTGATTGCCGGCAGCGGGGTCAGCGGCGAAAAAAAGAAGCGATATGAGAGCAAAAACGTGCAAGTAATTTCTATGAGCACGCCGCATATTAACATCGATGAATTGCTGCACGTGCTTGGAGAGAGACGGATTACTTCCCTTTTTGTCGAAGGCGGGTCACGCGTGCACGATAGTTTTGTGCGCGCTGGAGCGGTTAACGAAATTGTCGCATATTTTGCTCCGAAGCTCATCGGCGGAAAACAAGCACCGACGCCGATCGGGGGGATAGGTTTTGCCAGCATGGCCGACGTGATGCAGCTGCAAATCCGGCGCGTCGAAACGATCGGCCCGGATATCAAAATCGTCGCGATACCAAAATAAGAGAGGAGAGTACGGATGTTTACAGGCATTATTGAGGAAGTCGGCACGATCGAGCAAATGCGACAGTCAGGGGAAGCGATTGTGATGACGATCGGAGCGGAAAAAATTTTAGAAGATATCCATCTTGGCGACAGCATTGCGGTCAACGGGGTTTGTTTGACCGTAACGTCGTTTACACAGCGTTCATTTACTGTCGATGTCATGCCGGAAACGGTAAAAGCGACGTCGCTGCGCACGCTAACGAGAGGTTCGAAAGTGAATTTAGAACGGGCGATGCCAGCCAGCGGGCGCTTTGGAGGCCACTTTGTCTCCGGACATGTCGACGGTGTCGGTGAAATTATTCGCAAATGGCCAGTGGCCAATGCGGTATATTACGAAATCCAAATCCCGAAAGAGTTGCGCAAATATATGATTTTAAAAGGATCTGTCGCCGTCGATGGAACGAGTTTGACGATCTTTGGGCTTACCGATGACACATTTACCATTTCGCTGATTCCGCATACGCGCGCGGCAACGATTTTAGGAGATAAACAGCCGGGGGATATTGTCAATATCGAATGTGATGTCATCGGAAAATACGTCGCCCAATTCATGGAAGGGCAAAAAGAAGAAGCGAAACCGGCGATTACGCTCGAGTTTTTGGAACGGCACGGTTATAAGTAAGCGAAGAAGGGGGACATTCCATGTTTGACACGATCGAAGAGGCGCTAAATGAATTGATGCATGGGAAAGTGATTATTGTATGTGATGACGAAGACCGCGAAAATGAAGGAGATTTTGTCGCGCTGGCGGAAAAAGCGACTCCAGAAGTGATTAATTTCATGATTAAATACGGCCGCGGCCTTGTTTGCGTTCCGATTACGGAAGAATTGGCCGATAAGCTCGATTTAGCGCCGATGGTGAATCATAACACCGATTCCCACGGCACTGCTTTTACCGTTAGTATTGATTATAAAGCAACGACAACCGGCATTAGTGCTTTTGAACGGTCGATGACGATTCAAGCACTGTTGGACCCGAACGTGAAAGCGAGCGATTTTAAGCGGCCCGGCCACGTGTTTCCGCTTGTCGCGAAAAAAGGCGGCGTATTGCGGCGCGCCGGCCATACGGAAGCAGCCGTCGATTTGGCGCGGCTTTGCGGAGCAAAACCGGCAGGTGTGATTTGCGAAATCATTAAAGAGGATGGCACGATGGCGCGCGTTCCGGATTTGCGGAAAATCGCTGATGAGTTTGGTTTAAAAATGATAACGATTAAGGATCTAATCCAATATCGAAGCCGGAAAGAAAAATTAGTGAAACGGGAAGTGGAAGTAACGCTTCCAACAGAGTTTGGCGAGTTTAAAGCGATTGGCTACACCAATGTTGTCGATGGAAAAGAACATGTGGCGTTAGTCAAAGGCGACATTATTCCGGACGCGCCGGTCCTTGTCCGCGTTCATTCCGAATGTCTAACAGGGGACGTGTTTGGTTCTTATCGCTGTGATTGCGGACCGCAGCTTCACGCGGCACTCCGCCAAATCGACAAAGAAGGGCGCGGCGTTTTATTATATATGCGTCAGGAAGGGCGCGGCATAGGGCTAATCAACAAATTGCGCGCGTATAAACTGCAAGAGCAAGGCTATGATACGGTGGAGGCCAATGAAAAACTTGGATTTCCTGCTGATTTGCGCGACTATGGAATCGGCGCGCAAATTTTGAAAGATCTTGGTGTCGCGAAAATGCGACTATTGACGAATAATCCGCGGAAAATCGCCGGTTTAAAAGGACATGGTCTTGAAGTAGTGGAGCGTGTCCCGCTGGAGATGCCAGTGAAGAAAGAAAATGAAAAATATTTGCGAACAAAGTATGAAAAATTAGGGCATATGTTGCATTTTTAAAAAAGATCATCGATATTTTCGCTTTTTTGTATTATGATAAGTATGATGGGCGGAAAGATGGGAGGATTTGTAATGAAAGTAATCGAAGGAAATTTAGTCGGCACAGGATTAAAAATCGCCATCGTCGTTTCCCGATTTAATGAGTTTATTACGAGCAAATTATTGTCTGGCGCTCTCGACGGCCTCAAGCGGCACGGAGTCAATGAAAATGATGTGACGGTAGCGTGGGTGCCGGGAGCATTTGAAATTCCGCTGTTAGCGAAAAAATTTGCCGAATCAAAACAGTATGATGCCGTCATTGCGCTTGGCGCGGTCATTCGCGGGGCAACAAGCCATTACGACTACGTATGCAACGAAGTGGCCAAAGGCGTTTCCCACGCGGCGTTGTCAACAGGCACGCCGGTTATCTTTGGCGTATTAACGACAGATACGATCGAGCAGGCGATTGAACGCGCTGGAACAAAGGCGGGAAATAAAGGCTGGGAAGCAGCGGCAAGCGCGATTGAGATGGCCAATCTTCTGCGCGCGTTTGCTGAATAAGTGTTAAAATGCATGGAATGGTTCACAATAAGATGAAGAATGTTTATAATACGTAATGAGAAAATGACAAAGCGCTTTTCTATTTTTGAAAAGTTTTTGTCAGTAATGAGGGATTTTTTATGCTGATTCGTTATCGAAAAAATTACGAAAAAATTGCGATGGGTCTTTTGTCGTTTATGCCGACAGAGAAAGATTTGAAAAAGCTGCAGCAAACGATTAAGCAGTACGAAACAAACGATGATTGGCAGCTGTTTTTATGGAAGGATGGCGATGACATTATCGGCATTATCGGAGTGCTGTTGCGCGATGCGGACATTGTTGAAATTCAACATATTAGTGTTAATCCTTCGCACCGCCATCAAGGTATTGGAAAACAAATGGTAAAAGCGTTAAAGGATATGTATCCTAACCGTCAGCTGCAGGCAAATGAATTTACCGCGTCATTTTTGGATAAATGTGAGTTGTAAAAGAGCTGCCGTCTATGAGGTCGGCAGCTCTTTGCTTGTTTTCTTTCGCTCTCGCGCCGCGATCACATCAGAACGGTCGCGCAATTTATGTTTATGAATTAAAAAGACATCGTTCATGTCACTTGCTTTTCCCCAAGTAAGCCCGCGTTCCTCGCAGATCGCTTGGCACGTTTTCCGCAGCGTTTCATCGCGAATAGGCAGTTCTATGCTCTCATATGCCCCGTTTTGCTCCATTCGTTCGATATAACATTCAAGCTGCTTGGAAAGCCGCTGTTCGTCCAGTCCCAGTTCGCGGATGGCTTTTTGTTCTTTGGATAAAAGTGTCAGCGCCTTTCGCATCATGCGCAGCGCCCCTCGTTGGTTGCCGCGGCGATGATGGTACAGCGCCACGGCAATTTGAATCAGCACAACCCATACTTTTTTGTAACCGTCCTTTTTCCAATGCTCTTCTAATATTTCGTGGCATTCAAAGTAATCGCGATCGGTATGGAAATGAATTAAATAACGGATATAAGCGTCAGGATACATCGTTTCACGACCTTTCTATTGTTGTATCCGTATTGTATCATATTAGACGTAAAAAATTGCTTGGACAACGCCGGCGAATCGTCTATACTTAACGATAGTGTAAGGAAAATGGTGGGATGAACGTGCAATATAATGTGAAAATTGATGCGTTTGAAGGTCCGCTCGACCTTTTATTGCATTTAATCAATCGTTACGAAATCGACATTTATGATATTCCTGTCGCACAAATTACCGAGCAATATATGGCATATATTCATGCGATGCAGGAATTGCAGCTTGATATTGCCAGCGAATATTTAGTGATGGCAGCGACGCTTTTGGCGATTAAAAGCAAAATGTTGCTGCCGAGACATGAAGAAGAAATATTGGATGAAAGTGTGGGACTGCCGGAAAGTGATCCGCGCGAAGAATTAATGCAGCGGTTGTTAGAATACAAAAAATATAAAGAAGCAGCGCAAGTGTTGAAGAAAAAGGAAGAAGAGCGCGCGCTTTTGTTTACAAAACCGCCGAGCGATTTAAGCATATATGCAGACGAAAAAGAAATGATGAAACGGCCGCTTGATGTCAATGTGTACGATATGCTAGGAGCGCTTTCGAAATTGTTGCGCCGCAAAAAGCTGCAAAAACCGCTCCACACGAAAATTGCCCGTCAAGATATTTCGATCGAAAAGAGGATGGAAGAAATTTTGGAGGAACTAAGACGTACGAAAACAAGAAAAAATTTTTATGACTTATTCCCATATTATGATCGTGGCTATATTGTTGTAACATTTTTGGCCGTTTTAGAGCTAATGAAGAAAAATGCGATTATTATTGAGCAAGAGCGGAATTTTGCTGATATTTTCATCTCTTGCAACGAAAGGATGGAACAGCATGGAGATGAGTGAATATAAAGCGATCGTCGAAGGGCTGTTGTTTGCCGCAGGCGATGAGGGGCTGTCGCTTCAGCAAATCGCCGCGGTGCTGGAAATGGAAGAAGAACGAGTGCGGGCGGTTATTCATATGCTTAAGGACGAGTATGATAAACAAAAACGCGGCATTCAGCTCGTTGAATTGGCAGGAGTCTTTCAGCTGACGACAAGAAAAGAACATGCCCCGTATTTAAAAAAGCTTGTCGAATCGCCAAGTTCGGCTTCATTGTCGCAAGCGGCGCTTGAAACGCTGGCGATCATTGCTTATCGCCAGCCGATTACAAGGGCGGAGATTGAGGAAATTCGCGGGGTGAAAAGCGATAAACCAATACAGACGTTAATTGCCAAAGCGCTTATAAAGGAAGTCGGACGTGCGGAAGGAACGGGTCGGCCAATTTTGTATGGCACGACAAAGGAATTTTTGGATTACTTCGGCTTAAAAACGCTAGAGGAGCTGCCGCCGCTTCCGGAATTGCAAGAAGATGATGAGATAGAAAAGGAAGCTGATTTATTTTTTGAAAAATTCGCAGAAAATTTTAAGGAATCCACATGATTATGGTAAGATAGGAGTAACTGTATATTGCGTTTTTGGCGCGCGGATAAGGGGGCTGTTTGTATGCGAATTTGCCGCTTGCAAGGATATGAGCTGGAAAAATCGAAGCCGAATACGTTTGAAGATTATTTCAACCGTTCGGAAGTAACGTTTCGCGAAGACGGAGATGAAAAAACGCTCTATGTTTTATATTTGCGCCATTTTGAAGAGTCGATTTCCTCGTTTACGCCATATGAGCGAAATCCGATTTTTACCGTTTCGGGGCGCGACGTTTATTTCCGCGATATCATTGCTTTTGTTTGTTTATTGCAAAATCCAGATTTTCGCCGCCGCAAGCGGGTGTATATTCACAAGGAAGAGGAATTTCGCCGCTATTTTGCGCATATGGAGTTTACGAAGCTTCCCGATGTTTTTGCGGAGCTGGAGGCAAAAGGGGAATACCGTTTAACGTCACCGCTTCTTTTTATTCGCCAGCCATCTTAACCGGTATGGGGGTTTTTGGGATTATGGGAAATTCAATGGTTTGGAATCAAACAAAACAAGTAGAATCATTTTTGCAAAAAGCTGTCCGGACGATTTCCGATTATTTAAACGAGACAACGTTATCCAAACTAGTGGAAGAACGAGAGGGAGTGGACAAAGCGTATTGCGAATTATTGCTCGCGAATTTACGCCGCCTTGTTGTCTTTTGTGAAGAAGGGCTTGAAGAGTGCCGCATCGTCTTGAGAGAGGAGCCGTTTCGCAAAACAGCAGCGGAAAAGGCGCTGTATCGCGTTTACCATTTATGCATTGCCGAATATTTTACCCCGAAAAGCGACGCATGGTACGAAGATAGCCGTTCCGCTTATACAGGACGCAATTCGCTGAAATTTCGGCAGACTCCCCCGCCTTCGCTGCAAGTTTTGCTGTTGTCTCTTGAAAGCGAGTTTCAAGCGATTCGCGAAGAGCTGGAATTTTATGAAACCGACTATCGCACAAAAATGATCCAGTCCAAATAAACGAAAGCTGTCCCGATGTCCGGGGCAGCTTTTTTGCCGTTTATCACTCTGTCCGAATTTTTGCCGGGTCGCAAGCTGGCGGATGGATGTCATTTGACGTTTCCGCTAACTTTTGCAAGTAATAGCATTCTTCTTGTGTCATATGATCGGCCATCAGCGGCGTTAATCCGCCAAGCACCTCTTTGTTTAGCTCCATTTCTTCTAATTCGCGCAGAAAGCTTTGAAAAATCGCCATTTCTAATTGAATGTCACGGTGAAAGCGATGTAAAGCGGGAAAATCGTATACGTTTGTCCGTAAATATTCCGCCATTTCCACCGCTTTTAAGTAAAAGTCTTCCCACTCTTTTGTAAACATGCCGATTTCCCTCTTTTCTTTTTTCTGCTAGAGATTCAAGAATGAATCGGCAATGGTCGCCAAGAATTTGCATCCAAAAGCGCATTTCCCATAGCGCTTCTTGCTCTAATGTTTTTTCATTTGTTTATCACCCCGGCTTTATATGTATGAACATAAAGAAATTAGGTGAATGCGGACAAGAACGGTTTTTAGGCGGCTGGCATACAATTATATGGGTACAAAGAAAGGGGAGGTTTTTCTAAATGAGCGAACAAGAGTTATTTCAGCGATATGTGAAACAAGTCAGCGAATGGGGCGCGCAAGTCGGACAAATGCTACCGCGAAGGGATGATGGCACGGTCCATCACGACATTGCGGCATTGCTTTCCTACATCGACAGGCATGACGGAGAATGGACGGAAACGGAAATTTATGATCTCCAGCGCATGGCCGATGCGGTGTATGAAAAAGCAGCAGCGGTTTCGGCAAACGGGACATTGGCTGACGAAAGTAGAGAAACCAGCGAGGAAGAAGCGCGGCGCCAAACCTATATAACAGCGGGCAGGCACGTTCTTCCGCCGCTTCCGTACAGTTATGACGCGCTTGAGCCGCATATTTCCAAAGAAATAATGCAACTGCATCATACGAAACACCATCAAAGTTATGTGGACGGATTGAATAAAGCGGAAAAAATGATGAAAAAAGCGCGCGAAACAAATAACTATGAATTGCTGAAGCACTGGGAGCGGGAAGCAGCGTTTCACGGTTCCGGGCATTATTTGCATACCATTTTTTGGAGCAATATGCATCCAAAAGGAGGAGGAGAGCCGCACGGCGAGCTGCTGGAACAAATAAAGCGCGATTTCGGAAGTTTTGAACGGTTTAAGCGTCATTTTACCGAGGCGGCAAAAAGCGTCGAAGGAGTTGGCTGGGCGCTGCTCGTTTGGTCGCCGCGGTCGCACCGCTTAGAAATTTTGCAGACGGAAAAACATCAACTTATGACGCAGTGGGATACGATTCCGCTTCTTGTCTTAGACGTTTGGGAACATGCCTATTATTTGCAATATAAAAACGACCGTGCTGCGTATATTAACAGCTGGTGGAATATCGTCCATTGGCGCGATGTGGAAGAGCGGTTTGCCCAGGCGCGCAAGCTGCGTTGGAAACCGTTTTGACGCAGGACGAGGGAGATGTTCCTTCGTCTATACATATTGATGGTTGTTTTCGTGTTTGCAACACTCTGACAAAGACATATGCTTTGGAGAGCATATGATGCGGCCGTGACTGCGGCAACTTGTACATTTAACGATCATATCTGTTTGCTTGGCGCATACACTTGTACAAAAGAGCAAAAGGGATGGAGATTACATGAAGCTCTGGAAACTAATTGTACTGTTTATCGTAGCGGTGGCGATGCTTTTTTCATGTATTCCGGATCAAGCGAAGGCGATGAATGAAGTGAGTGCGCAAAGCGCGGTTTTAATGGAACAGCATTCAGGGCGCATATTGTTGGAAAAAGACGCGCATACGAAGCGGCGTATTGCCAGCATCACCAAAATTATGACGGCCATTTTAGCGCTCGAATCAGGAAAAATGGATGATACGGTGACCGTAAGCGCCCGCGCTGTCCGTACAGAAGGTTCGTCGATTTATTTAAAGGAAGGAGAAAAAATAAAGCTGCGCGACCTCGTTTATGGGCTGATGCTTCGTTCGGGGAATGACGCGGCGGTGGCGATTGCCGAACATGTTGGCGGCAGCGTGGAAGGGTTTGTGGTTTTAATGAATCAAAAAGCAGCGGAAATCGGCATGCGCAACACCGAGTTTGCCAATCCGCACGGATTAGATGATGCGGAAAACCATTATTCAACAGCTTATGACATGGCGCTTCTTATGCAATATGCGATGAAAAATAAAGAGTTTCAAAAAATTTCCAGAACGAAAGTGTATCGCGCCCCAGATCCTGAAGGAAAATCGGAGCGGGTGTGGCGGAATAAAAATAAGCTGCTCACGAAGTTATATGAGTATTGCACGGGGGGGAAAACCGGCTATACAAAACGGGCCAATCGGACGCTGGTGACGACCGCTTCCAAAGACGGTCTAGATTTAATCGCGGTGACATTGGACGCACCGGATGATTGGAACGATCACATTGCCATGTACGAATATGGTTTTAAACATTATGTCATCGCCAAGGTGGATCAAAAGCGCATGATAAAAAAAATTCGTGACTCCTTTTACCGTGAAAATATTCAAGCAAGCCGCGCTTTGCGGTATCCCGTGACTGAAGAAGAAATGAAAGATTTGCGCGTGAAAATTCATCTTCTGCGTCCGCACAAGGAGTGGAAGAAAGACGAAAGCCGCATCCCGGCGATCGTCGGCAAAGCGGTGCTTTACTTGGGGGAGGAAGCGGTCGATGAAGTTCCGCTGTTGCATAAAAAGAGTACAAGCAAAAGAGACCGTTCGTTTTGGAACGCATTTCATTTTTTAGGTGTGAAAAACGATGGTTAATCTTATTTGGGTAGCGATGGCGGTTATTGGCATCGTTTTTGCGATGATGAACGGCACGATGAATGAAGTGAATGAGGCGATTTTTAAAAGCGCGAAAGAAGCGGTCACGATCAGCATCGGCATGATCAGCATTTTAGTGTTTTGGCTTGGATTGATGAGAATCGCTGAAGAAGCCGGCCTTTTGGCGAGGATTGCCGCTTTTTTCAAGCCGCTGGTCCGCCGCTTGTTTCCTGAAGTGCCGCCAAACCATCCTGCGCTCGGCTATATCGTTTCCAACATGGTCGCAAATATGTTCGGGCTTGGCAGCGCTGCGACCCCGATGGGGATTAAGGCGATGGAAGAGTTAAAAAAGCTTAGTCGCGATCAAGAGGAAGCAAGCCGTTCGATGATCACATTTTTGGCGATCAATACGTCAAGCATCACCCTTATTCCGACGACGGTTATTTCGATTCGCATGACATACGGGTCGGCGTCGCCGGGAGAGATTATCGGCACGACGCTTGTCGCTTCAACGATTTCCACCATAGGCGCGGTCTGCATTGATCGTTATTATTATTGGAAGAGAACACGGAAAGGCGGGAAGCGGTAATGGCATTTGTTCAGCTTCTTTCTGCTTGGCTTATTCCGATCACCATTGCGTTTATTCTTTTATACGGAACCGTAAAAAAAGTGCCAACTTATGAAGCATTCGTCGAAGGCGGAAAAGAAGGCATTCAAATCGCGTTTTCCATTATTCCGTATTTAGTCGGCATGCTTGTTTCGATTTCAATTTTTCGCGCGTCCGGTGCGTTAGATTACATGATGAATGGAATCAAGCCGGTTGCTGATGCGATTGGCCTTCCGGCGGAGGTGGTGCCGCTGGCGGTGGTTCGCACCGTTTCCGGCACTGCCGCGCTTGGCATGGTAACTGATTTGATCGCTACATATGGACCGGATTCGTTCATTGGCAGGCTCGCGTCCACGATACAAGGCAGTACGGAAACGACATTGTATGTGTTAACGGTTTATTTCGGTGCGGTTGGCATCAAAAAGATGGGAGATGCGCTGAAAGTCGGGATTTTAGCGGATATTCTCAGCTTTATCGTTTCCTTTTTTATTGTGCTGCTTATCTTTGGAAAATAGTTCGCCTATCATCAGGCGGCTTTTTTTGTTTTGGCTTTTTCTGAAAAGCGGTTTTATATTTGTTGAAAAAAGGCGAGTATGATAAAAATAGTGAGAGAACATGCTTGTATCTTTTGCAGCGAAAGAGTAAGATGATGAAAGAGGTGAATAGTGATGGAACGTTTGCAAAAAGTGATTGCCCGTGCAGGCATCGCATCAAGAAGGAAAGCAGAACAGCTCATATTGCAAGGAAAAGTAAAGGTGAACGGGAAAATTGTTACCGAACTCGGCGTGAAAGTCGGGCCGCGAGATAAAGTGGAAGTAGACGGGATACCGGTCGAAAAAGAAGAGCCGGTATATTATCTTTTTTACAAGCCGCGCGGGGTGATTTCGAGCGTAAAAGATGATAAAGGCAGGAAAGTCGTCACCGATTTTTTTAAGGATATCGATAAACGCATTTACCCAGTTGGACGCCTCGATTATGATACGTCGGGAATTCTTTTGCTTACCAATGATGGGGATTTTGCCAATTTGTTAATGCACCCTCGTTACGAAATCGAAAAAGTGTATATCGCAAAGGTGAAAAAAATTCCGACGCGCGAGCAATTAAAACAGCTGGAAAAAGGAATTATGCTCGAAGACGGCATGACTGCGCCGGCAAAAGTAAAATTGCTTTCTCATGATAAACAAAAACAAACCGCCATTATCGAAATTCGCATTCACGAAGGGCGGAACCGCCAAGTGCGCCGCATGTTTGAAGCGATTGGTTGCAATGTGATGAAATTGAAGCGGGAGAGATACGCTTTTCTCGATTTGAAAGGGTTAAATCCTGGCGAATATCGCGAACTGACGCCGCATGAAGTAAAACAGCTGCGCGCGCTCGCATTATCGGGCGGAGGAAAATAAAACGGTTACATTGTCACATAACGTTCATATTTATGCCAATTTGTACGATAAAAAACACTGTTATAATGGAAAATGGGATATTACGATTTCATAAGGGGTTTGAAAGATGAAAAAACAACAGCGGCTTGTCATGAGAACGGTCATTTTATTACTGTTATTAGCAGCGGTGGGATATACGATTTATTCTAATTTTTTTGTGGATAAAGCAAAAGTGAAAGTTGGCTCAACTGCACCAGATTTCGTTTTGACTGATTTAAGCGGAAAGCAACATCGTCTTTCCGACTATCGCGGCAAAGGGGTGTTTTTGAACTTCTGGGGAACGTGGTGCAAGCCGTGTGAAAAGGAAATGCCATACATCAACCGGCAGTACAGCGTATATAAAAACCAAGGTGTCGAAGTCTTGGCGGTGAACGTTGGCGAGACAAAGTTAAGTGTGCAAAACTTTGTCGACCGCTTTGGATTGACGTTTCCGGTCATGATCGACCGGGAAGACCAAGTCATGAACGCTTATGATGTCGATCGGCTGCCGGCGACGTATTTGATTGATAAAAACGGCAAGGTGAAAGGAATCATCACTGGAACGATGACAGAGGAAAAGGTCAAGCAGTATATGGAAAGCATTAAACCGTAAGGAGTTTTGCGAAATGGAACATGTTAAGTGCGAATGCGGGCATGTGAATCCGCACGGGACTGTTTTTTGCGAATCTTGCGGAAAGCCGCTTGGGGAAAATGCAGAAAAAAAGCTTTTGGACATGCGTTATGAAGGAAGCGCGCGCCGTTCGCAAACGTACAATAAAACCATTATCGATAAAATTTGGGCGTTTTTCTCTTCGGTGAAGGTCGGAGTGGCGCTGATTGTCATAACGCTCATCGCTTCGGCGATCGGAACGATTTTTCCGCAGGAAATGTATCTTCCGCCCAATGTCAGTCCTGCTGAGTATTACGAGGATCAATACGGCTGGCTAGGAAAGTTATATTATCAGCTTGGATTTAATGATTTGTACGGTTCATGGTGGTATATGCTCCTTATTGCGTCAATTGGCGTATCGCTTGTCATTTGCAGCTTAGACCGCGTGATACCGCTTTATCGCGCTTTGAAAAGGCAAGGTGTCACAAGACATCCGAATTTTTTGCGGCGGCAGCGGCTATTTAGTGTTTCGAAAGTCGCTGACGCTGATGATGTGTTCAAACAAGTGAAAGAGAAATTGGCGCAGCGCCGCTACCATATCCGCGAGGAAAATGGCAATATTTTGGCAGAAAAAGGCCGTTTTTCCCGCTGGGGTCCGTATGTCAACCATATTGGATTAATTATTTTCTTAATCGGGGCGATGCTTCGCTTTGTTCCCGGCATGTATGTCGATGAAGTGTTGTGGATTCGCGAAGGAGAAACGAAAGAAATACCTGGGACAAATGGGAAGTATTTCTTAAAGAACGAAAAGTTCATTTTTGAAACATATGAAAAAGGAAAGGAAAATGAAGTGTTTAATGCGGCGATTGATCGCGTCGGCAGCGGCATGGTAGCGAAAAACTACCAAACAAACGTCGTGCTTTATCAACGTGTCGGCCCGATTATCGCCGGTGAAGAACCGAAACTGAAAAAAGTAAAAGAATATAAGATTCGTGTCAACGAACCGTTAAAATATGACCATTATGCGCTGTACCAAGTCGATTTTAAACAAAACGAGCCGTATAAAATGGCGTTTCAATTAATGGATAAAACATCGGGAAAATCGTTTGGCACTGTCGTTATCGATTTGCATCACCCAAAACCTTCCTATGATCTTGGCAACGGCTACCGTGTGGAGTTGTTAAGTTACTTTCCGGATTTTTATTTTGATGATGATGGAAATCCGTCGACGAAATCAAAAGTTCCAAACAATCCGGCGTTCGTGTTTAAAATGTTTGCCCCGGACAAGCCAAAAGGGGAAGTGAGTTTTGTCGCCATTCGACAGACGATTGAGCCGTTTGGCAACAATAAATATAAAATGGCGTTTTCTGGATTAGAGACAAGGAACGTGTCAGGGCTTACGGTACGCCGCGACTTTACACTTTGGATTTTAGGTGTTGGCGGAGTCATATTCATGATTGGTGTCATCCAAGGGATGTATTGGAACCATCGCCGCATCTGGCTGCAGCGTGTCAATGGCGAAGTGTGGCTTGCTGCGCATACGAACAAAAACTGGTTTGGCTTAAAAAATGAAATTCGCCGTGTCATTGAAGGAACGGGGCTAGCGATGCCGATCGATCAAGCGGAAGAAGAGAAAAAAGCAGCGCAAGGGGGGCAAGTGCATGGCGCAACTGAGTAGCACGTTGTTGTATATCGCGTTTATTCTTTATTTGATCGGAACATTTTTTTTCGGCGGAGCGATTCGCGATAAAAAAGGAAAAGAGAAAAAAGAAAAAGATCGTTGGTCGCAGCTTGGTATTGTGACGACGATCATCGGGTTTATTTCGCAACTTGGCTACTTCATTACAAGATGGATTGCAGCAGGGCACGCTCCGGTCAGCAATTTGTTTGAATTTACGACATTTTTTGGGATGATGCTTGTTGCTGCTTTTATCGTGATTTATTTTATTTATAAAACAAGTGTTCTCGGTTTGTTCACATTACCGGTTGCCATATTAGTGATCGCTTACGCCAGCATGTTTCCGCGTGAAATTACCCCGCTGATTCCGGCGTTGCAAAGTGATTGGCTGCACATCCATGTAACTACCGCAGCGGCGGGAGAAGCGATTTTGGCTGTCAGCTTTGCCGCCGGGCTCATTTATTTAGTTCGTGTCGTGGATCAGTCCAAGCCGAGCAAACGTACGTTCTGGCTGGAAGTCATCATGTTCTGTTTAATAACAACGCTCGGGTTTGTGCTTGTTTCGACATCATTCAGACTTGCGGATTATGAAGCAAAATTTACATGGGTTGACAAAAATGGGCAAACATCAGAACTTGTTTACAACATGCCAGCATTAGTCGGCCCGCATGAAGGAAAGCTTGTGAAAGAAAGCGCTGATCGTTTTGAACCATTTGTTTCGATGCCGGCAATCATTAATGCGAAAAAATTAAATACGGTTATCTGGTCGGTAATCGGGGGCACGGTTTTATATGTATTGCTCCGTCTTGTGCTGCGGAAGCGGATCGCCGCAGCATTGCAGCCGCTTGTCAAAAACGTAAACTTGGATTTAACGGATGAAATCAGTTACCGCGCTGTCGCGATCGGCTTTCCAGTATTTACGCTTGGAGCACTCATTTTCGCGATGATTTGGGCGCAAATTGCGTGGACGCGCTTTTGGGGCTGGGATCCGAAAGAAGTATGGGCGCTTATTACATGGCTGTTTTACGCGGCGTTTTTGCATCTTCGCTTGTCCAAAGGGTGGCACGGCGAAAAATCGGCATGGCTTGCGGTCATTGGTTTTGCGATCATCATGTTTAATTTAGTGGCGGTGAACTTAGTCATTGCCGGGCTGCATTCCTATGCCGGAACATGATGGATAGATGAATGGCATTGAACAAAAGGATGCCCCGTTGGCTGGGGCATCCTTTTTTATGATTAAAGTAGATAAATGATATTAATTTTTGTACAATAATGAACAAGGGAGGATGTTCTTATGGATAAACAGGTAAAAATTTTAGTCGTAGATGATGAAGAACGAATTCGGCGCTTGTTGAAAATGTATTTGGAGCGCGAAAATTATATCATTGATGAGGCCGATAACGGCGATGACGCGCTCACAAAAGCGCTCGAAAACGATTATGACGTCATTTTGCTTGACCTCATGCTGCCAGGGAGGGACGGCATTGAGGTATGCAAAGAAATTCGCGAAAAGAAAGCAACGCCGATTATTATGCTGACAGCAAAAGGGGAAGAATCAAACCGTGTCCAAGGCTTTGAGGCGGGGACGGACGACTATATTGTCAAACCGTTTAGCCCGCGCGAAGTGGTATTGCGCGTGAAGGCGTTGTTGCGGCGCGCAGCAAATACGATGTATGTCCTTGCCGACACGACCGCAAAGGACGTGCTCGTTTTTCCGCATTTAACGATTGATAATGACGCCCACCGCGTCACCGTTGACGGTCAGGAAGTGAATTTGACTCCGAAAGAATACGAGCTGCTTTTATTTTTGGCAAAATCTCCAGATAAAGTATTTGATCGCGAACAGTTGCTAAAAGAAGTATGGCATTACGAATTTTTTGGTGATTTGCGCACAGTGGACACTCACATTAAACGGTTGCGCGAAAAGTTAAACAAAGTCTCGCCGACGGCGGCAAAAATGATTGTAACCGTCTGGGGAGTTGGCTATAAATTTGAGGTAGTGAACGATTGATGTGGCTTTTTCGCAGTGTGGTCGGAAAATTGTGGTTCACGATATTATTGCTCGTTTCTTGCGTATTATTTATCCTTACGGTCCTTTTGTTAAAATTTTTTGAAAATTATTATGTGCAAGAAGCGGAGAAAGAATTGACGCAGCTTGCGACAAAAGTATCGGAAGTCATGCGCGATTACGAAGATGAAAAGCTGGCGCGCTCGATCGCGTGGACGCTTGTCGACCATACGTCCAAAGCGGTCATTATCACTGATTCCGCGCATTACTGGTATTCGCCGACAAATGATAAATTACGCGATTTGCCGCTATCACTCATTGAACGAGACAAAGATTTGCGAAAAGTGTTCACGGAAGGGAAAAGCGTTAAAAAGAAAGCGTATTTGCCGAATGTGCAAATCGGCAAACAATATAGTGATGTGATTATTGTCGGCGTGCCACTGGAAACGGTGAATGGAAAACAAGGCGGGGTATTTATTTACCAATCGTTGCAGGCCATTGAAGATACGACAAGGCAAACGAAAAAATTGATTTTTCTTGCCGCGTTTATCGCCATCGTGTTGACAACGTTTTTCGCCTTTTTCTTATCGACCCGTATTACTGCGCCTTTGCGGAAAATGCGGCAAGCGGCTTTTGAAGTGGCACGCGGCAAGTTTGACACAAAAGTGCCGATTTTAACGCATGATGAAATCGGTGAATTGGCGATGGCGTTCAACCAGATGGGCAGACGGCTGCAGTTTAATATCAATGCCCTTAATCAGGAAAAAGAGCAGCTGGCAAGCATTTTAAGCAGCATGGCCGATGGCGTCATCACCTTTAACCGCGACGGCGAAATATTAATAACGAATCCACCGGCAGAGCGGTTTTTGCAAGCATGGTATTTCGAACAAGGAAACGATGCAGAAATAATCGCGCCGCTGCCTCCGCAAGTAAATGAGCTATTTATTCGCGTTGTCCGTGAGGAGAAGGAACAATCGATCGAATTGTCCTTGCAAGGGCGGACATGGGTGATTTTAATGACGCCGCTTTATGGCAAAACGAACGTTCGCGGTGCGGTGGCGGTGTTGCGTGATATGACGGAGGAACGCCGCTTGGATAAACTCCGCAAAGATTTTATCGCCAACGTTTCTCATGAGTTGCGCACGCCGATTGCGATGCTTCAGGGCTACAGCGAAGCGATTATTGATGATATTGCCGCAACCGATGAAGAAAAGAAAGAAATGGCGAAAGTCATTTATGACGAATCGCTGCGCATGGGCCGTCTTGTCAACGACTTATTGGATTTGGCGCGCATGGAAGCAGGGCACATTACGTTAAATTACGAAACTGTTCAGCTCGCCCCATATATTGAGCGGATTATTCGCAAATTCCAAGGTTTGGCAAAAGAAAAACAAATTGATTTGTCGGCGGAGTTTGACAATGAGGACATCCGCATTAGGATGGACCCGGACCGCATTGAACAAGTATTGACGAATTTGATTGATAATGCGATTCGCCATACGGATCAAAACGGAGCCGTCAAGATTATTGCCGAACAAAACGGCGGCGGTGTTACGATTCATGTGCAAGATTCTGGAACCGGCATTCCTGAAGAAGATTTGCCGTTTGTGTTTGAACGCTTCTACAAAGCGGATAAGGCGCGCACGCGCGGCCGCTCAGGAACGGGATTAGGCCTTGCGATTGCGAAAAATATCGTCGAGGCGCATAAAGGGACGATTTCCGTCCATAGCAAGCTTCATGAAGGAACGACATTTACGTTTCATTTGCCAAACGGCCCGCAAACAACGTAAAATGCCCCTTGCCGAAACAAGCAAGGGGCTGTTTTTCCATGCGTAATGAAAAAAGCGACGGCATGTTTGCAGCACATGTTGTATATTGCGCTTTCCATCTCGGGATGTATCATCGTTAATATGGCAGAGATGATGACTCCTTATCCTGAATGCTTTTGTGTTGTTTGCACCAATGCCGGCCATTATTGGCGCGACGATATGGCATGTTATTTTCGCATGGCGGTTGCCTTGATGGCAGAACAAAGGAAAGAGCAGCCAATTGGTGAAGCGGAAACATTCCGGAAGGGAAATAGAAAAAAGTTCTCTTTTCTTGCTTAAAAATGTCTAGTGGTATAGACAACTAGATATCAGGATGTTAAGATAATATATAGAAAGAGGGTGAAACATATTGAAACGGTGGCTGCTGAAAAACACTGCAATTTATGCGGAGACAGGGAAAATCGGAGAAGGATATGTGCTGACAGAAGGGGATAAAGTAGCCGAAGTTGGGCCGATGTCATCATGCCCGGCTTCCATTGAAGCAGAAGTGGTGGAGCTTAACCCCAGTTTCACAGTAATACCGGGGTTTATTGATGTCCATATTCATGGCGCGGCAGGGGCGGACGTGATGGATGCAACAAACGAAGCGTTGCACACAATGGCAGAAATGCTTCCAAAGGAAGGCACAACAAGTTTTTTGGCGACAACGATGACCGCGCCTGTTGCTCAGATTGAACGCGCTCTTGCAAATGTTGCGCAATATATGCAGCACAGCAATCTTCCCGGGAAAGCGGAGGTGCTTGGCATCCATTTGGAAGGGCCGTTTATTTCCGAAAAGCGCGCGGGGGCGCAGCATCCAAATAATATTATCGATCCGGATATCGAATTGTTCCAAAAGTGGCAAAATATCGCGAACGGAGCTATTCGCCTTGTCACGCTGGCACCGGAAAAAAAGAATGGGTTAGCGCTCACAGCATACTTAAAAAAAACCGGAGTGATCGCTTCCATCGGCCATTCCGATGCGGTTTACGAACAAGTACAGGCAGCGATTGACGCAGGGATAAAGCATGCGACCCACCTGTTTAACGGCATGCGCGGCGTCCATCATCGCGAGCCGGGGGTTGCCGGTGCGGTTCTTATGCACGATGAAGTTGTATGTGAATTAATTGCCGACGGGATTCATGTTGCGCCGGAAATGGTCCGCTTTGCATATAAAATGAAAGGCTGTGAGGGGCTCATATTAATTACGGACGCAATGCGCGCAAAATGCCTCGGCGCTGGTGTATATGAGCTTGGCGGACAAGAAGTCATTGTCCAAGGAGAAAAAGCGACATTGCGGGACGGCACGCTAGCCGGCAGCATCTTAAAATTAGGTGATGCGGTGAAAAACGCCATGTCATTTACCGGCTGTGCGCTAGAAGACGTTATACGCATGGCCAGCTGGAATCCGGCAAAACAGTTAGGCGTTTTTGATAGAAAAGGAAGCATCCGCGCCGGAAAAGACGCTGATCTTGTCGTATTAGACGAACAGCATCATGTTGTGATGACAATATGCCGCGGCAAACTGGCTTATGCAAAATAAAAGGGGGGAAAGGACGACGATGAGATTAATCGAAGCAGCAAACTATGAAGAGATGTGCGCAAAAGCGGCTAATATCATCATTTTCCAAGTGAAAGAAAAGACGGATTCTGTTCTTGGTCTTGCCACAGGATCGACCATGCTGGGCGTATACAAGCAATTGGTTGAAGACCACCGGCAAAACGGAACATCGTATCGGAACGTTCGCACCGTCAATTTGGATGAATATATTGGCTTGGCGCCTGACCATCCAAACAGCTATCGCTACTATATGAACCAATATTTATTTTCCCATATTGATATTCCACTTTCGCAAACATACATTCCAAACGGAGCGAGCGGTGATGTGGAAGCGGAATGCCAGCGCTATGAACAGCTTATTGAAAGTTTAGGCGGCATTGATTTGCAAATTTTAGGGATTGGAAGAAACGGACATATCGGCTTTAATGAGCCGGGGACGCCGTTTTCCGTTCCAACGCACGTCGTTGAGCTGGCTCCATCGACACGGCAGGCGAATGCCCGCTTTTTCCCATCTTTAGAAGAGGTGCCGCGCCAAGCGATCACGATGGGAATTGCAACAATTATGAAAAGCCGTCATATATTGTTGTTAGCGTCGGGAACAGCGAAAGCGGCAATAATGGCGAAGCTGTTCGAGGAAACCGTGACGACAGATGTGCCAGCATCGGTGCTTCATACCCATCCAAATGTCACGGTAATTGCCGACCGGGAGGCGTTATCGCTTGTGCCAGATGAAACACGAAAGGTGTATGGAACATGATTAACAAGCATTCCCCGCTTCCTATCTATTATCAATTAGAGCAAGGGATTAAAGAGATGATCGAAAAAGGACAGCTTCAGCCGGGAGAAATGATACCGTCCGAACGGGAGCTAGCGGAGACATACGACATCAGCCGAATGACAGTCCGCCAAGCGATCAATAATTTAGTAAACGATGGATATTTAGTAAGAAAACGCGGCAAAGGGACGTTTGTTGCCGCAACAAAAATTGAACAGCCGTTAAAAGGGCTGACAAGTTTTTCAGAAGATATGCGCGCGCGCGGCATGGTACCTGGGGCGGAAGTGCTTGATTTTCTCATTGTTCCTGCCAGCACGGCGCTATCCCAGCTGCTGGATGTGCGCGAAGGTGCGGATGTTTACGAAATTCGCCGCATTCGTCTTGCCGACGGGTTGCCGATGGCGCTGGAAACGTCTTATATTCCATGTTCGATTGTTCCCAATTTAACGCGCGAAATTGTAAGCGGTTCCGTCTATGAGTTTATCGAAAAAAACGCCGGTTTGTCCATTCGTTCGGCCGTGCAGGTGCTAGAAGCCTCTGTTGCCCGGAAAATGGAGGCCGAGCTGCTGCAGATAAAAGAAGGAGCGCCTGTATTGCTCTTGCAGCGAAGAAGCTATTTGGACGACGGCAGGCCGTTGGAAGTCGTCAAATCGGTTTACCGTGGTGACCGCTACAAATTTACCATTGAGATGGAACGCGGAAAATAATGAAGAGGAGGAATCTCTTTATGTTAGGATTTTTACAGCGACTTGGAAAAGCGTTTATGCTTCCGATTGCCGTTTTGCCGGCAGCGGGACTGTTGCTTCGTTTAGGACAGCCGGATTTATTGGATATTCCATTTATTGCGGCGACAGGGGAAGCGGTTTTTGCTAATTTGCCGATTATTTTTGCGATTGGTGTTGCTGTCGGTTTTGCGAAAGATGGAAACGGCGCGGCGGCGCTTGCCGGCGCGATCGGCTACTTTGTGTTAACAAAAGGGGCTACTGCTATTGATAAAGATATTAATATGTCCGTGTTAGGCGGAATCATTTCCGGGGTGATTGCCGGACTGCTGTATAACCGCTACCATAATATCAAATTGCCGGATTGGCTTGGATTTTTTGGCGGCAAGCGGTTTGTCCCAATTGTAACCTCATTTGTCATGCTTATATTGGCGCTTATCTTTGGATACGTATGGCCGCCGATTCAAGATGGGATTAACGCCGTCGGCAAATGGATTGTCGGCGCTGGCGCGATTGGAACTGGCATTTTTGGATTGTTAAACCGATTGCTCATTCCGGTTGGATTGCATCATGTATTAAATAACTTTGTCTGGTTTATATTTGGCGAGTATGACGGAAAAACAGGAGATTTATGGCGGTTCTTCGCGGGAGATCCAGATGCCGGCATTTTCATGGCGGGCTTTTTCCCAATTATGATGTTCGGTCTTCCGGCCGCCGCGTTTGCAATGATTGCGGCAGCAAAAAAAGAACGGCGTAAAGCAGTATCAGGTGCACTCATCAGCGTGGCGCTCACCGCCTTTTTAACGGGAATTACCGAGCCGATTGAGTTTTTATTTATGTTTTTATCGCCATTGCTTTATGTCGTGCACGCCGTATTAACGGGGCTTTCGCTGGCGATCGCAACAGCGCTTGACATTCATCACGGATTTACGTTCTCAGCCGGTGCGATTGACTTCTTCTTAAACTTTGGAATTGCCCAAAAACCTTATTTGTTAATTATCCAAGGAATCGTTTATGCGATTGTCTATTTCGTTGTATTCTATTTCCTTATTACAAAGCTGGACTTGAAAACGCCGGGGCGGGAAGATGAGGAAGAAGGAGAACTTGCCGGCAGCGATGCAGTCAAGGCGGGCGCCAAATATGAAGCTCTTGCTGTAAAATATATGGAAGCATTAGGCGGAAAAGAAAATCTCACGCAAATTGACAATTGTGTTACACGCCTGCGCTTAAAAGTGAAAGATGTTGCCAAAGTCAATGAAGAGGAATTGAAACGGCTTGGCGCAAAAGGCGTGATCCGCCTCAATCAAACGGATGTGCAAGTCATTGTCGGCACCGATGTCGAATTTGTCGCCAGTGAACTGAAAAAGCTATAGCCAAAAAGAAACGCGTTCCAGCTTTTTTCAGTGAAAGAAGAGAGCTGGAACGCCTATTCAATAGAAATATTACGGTAGATGAAGGAGGAACAGGCAAATGAAGCGATTGCTGGACTGTAGCGCTTCGGATTTTCGCCGTATGAACGGAAAAGAGCTGAAACAATCAATTCAGGCAGCGGAAGGAAGAACCATTGTCGCGGAAGTGATCGGTTCTGTTGCTCCGCTTTATCCGGAAGTGACGAATGCAGAATTGGTGGCGGCGTTTGGCGCGGATTTAATACTATTGAACATGTTTGATGTGTTCCAGCCAATGGTAAATGGATTGGATGCAAAGGAGCCGAATCAAATAGTGGAGCGGCTGAAGCAGTTAACGGGGCGGCCAGTCGGCATCAATTTAGAGCCGGTTGACCCAAATGCGAAACAGCTTGAAAAACTTGCTTCTCTTCCAAAAGGAAGAATGGCAACAGAAGAATCATTGCTAGAAGCAAAACGCCTAGGTTTTGATTTTATCTGCCTGACCGGAAATCCGAAAACAGGGGTAACCAATGATGAAATTGTCCGCGCGATTGAAACAGCCCGTGCCGTTTTTGGGGAAGAAGGACTGATTATCGCGGGAAAGATGCACGCAGCAGGGGTTGCCAACGAAACGGGAGCCAGTATTGTATCCGAAGAAGTGGTTGCGCGTTTTATTCATGCTGGCGCCGACATCATTCTTATGCCAGCGCCGGGGACTGTACCGGGAGTAACATTAGAAAAAACAGAACAATTGGTTCGGATTGCCCATGAACATAAGGCGTTGGTGATGCTTACGATCGGCACGAGCCAAGAAGGGGCCGATGAAGGTACCATCCGGCAAATCGCGCTTGCAAGCAAAATGGCCGGCGCTGACCTGTACCATATCGGTGATGCTGGCTACCACGGCATCGCGATTCCTGAGAACATCATGACATATTCCATCGCCATCCGCGGCAAGCGCCATACATATATTCGCATGGCGAGATCGCCGCTGCGATAAAATGACCAACCTTTTTATTCCGCGCTGAAACTTGCCGCACTTTTGTTGCGTATATTTTAACAGAAAGGAAACACGAAAGGAGAAAACCGCATGTTTTCTTTATCCCCAACTTGTTCTGTTTGTGGAAAGCCGATCGAAAAAAATGAACCTATCTATGTGCGCATGAGATACCCATCGTATAGAGGAATGGTAGAAATCACTGCTTTCCTCAATCAAGAAACTATTATTTGCGATAATTGCTTTCTGCAAAAACAGCATAATCATGAAAAATGACACAAATAATTTTTGGGAGGATTTCAAAGCAGTAAATGAACTCGCGTTTCAATGGCTTGTCGATGCGAAAACAAAATATACGATGAAAGACTTTGGGTTTGTGTTTGAGCGTTATATTAACCATTAAGCTTATCGCCGCCCGGCATAAGGCGGCTTTGTGTTTGTTTGCAAGTGATGCCTTATTTTCTTATTGCAAAACTTTTTCTCTTCGATTAACATTATAACTGTCAACTGTTCGACAATTTTATACAGCAGCGGCAAGGTGCCGAACAGAGCGATGCGCTCTTCACGGCTTAATAGGGAATCTGGTGAAAATCCAGAACTGTCCCCGCAACTGTAAATGCTGACGAAATGAGAGGACCACTGTACGGTGGAATGGCAAGCGCCGTTTGCCGTATGGGAAGGCTCAGAGTAGGATGAAGCATGAGTCAGTAGACCTGCCTTGTTCGCTTACTGTTTCCTATCTTCGGGGGGTGAGATGAGGAAACGGCAACGGTGGCTGCCTTTGTGTGTTCATTTATTGCCGTTTCTCACTCATTCCGCGGTAGGAATGAGTTTTTTTATTTTTTACACAAATAAGGAAGGGGGAACAAAAGATGAAAAAATGGAAACGGTATGTGATGCTCCTTGTATTTGCGCTGGCATTTGGCCTCATGTTTGGCTGCAGCGGGGAAAACGCAAGCAAAGAGCCTGCGCAAAAAGAGGAGCCAAAAGCGGAGCAAGCAGCGTTTCCGGTAACGGTGAAAGATGGATTAGGGGAAGAAGTGACAATTAAGTCAGAACCGCAAAAAATCGTTTCTTTAATCCCAAGCAACACGGAAATTGCCTATGCGTTAGGACTTGGCGATAAAATCGTCGGCGTCAGCGATTTTGACAACTATCCGGAGGATGTGAAAAAGAAGGAAAAAATCGGCGGAATGGAGTTTAATGTAGAAAAAATTATTTCGCTGAAGCCAGATTTAGTGCTTGCTCATGCGTCAGGAGCGCATAATTCAAAGGACGGACTTCAGCAATTAAAAGATGCAGGCATTACTGTATTGGTGGTCAATGATGCGAAATCATTTGCGGATGTATACGGTTCCATCGGGTTGATTGGCAAGGCGACTGGGACTGCCGAGAAAGCGCAGGAAATCGTAGATAATATGAAAACCAAATTAGCAGAGATAAAAGAAAAAGCCAAACAAATAAAAGAGAGCGATCAAGCAAAAGTATGGGTGGAAGTATCGCCGCCGCCACAAATTTATACTGCCGGAAAAGGGACATTTATGGATGAGATGCTTCAAGTGATTTCCGCGAAAAACGTTGCCGGTGATTTAGAAGGATGGCCGATGGTCACGGAAGAAAAGGCGGTCGCATACAAGCCGGATGTCATTATTACGACATATGGCGGAGCGAAGCAAGTGTTGGACCGTCCCGCTTGGAAAGATGTCCCGGCAGTGCAAAACAAACGGGTGTATGATGTAAATACAGATTTAGTAAGCCGTCCGGGCCCGCGCTTGATCGAAGGAGTAGAGGAACTTGCAAAAGCAATTTATCCGGATATTTTCAAATGAAATACTGATGTACGCAGCGGCGATAACGGTTGTTATCATTTCGCTCTTGTTAGGGATATCGATAGGTTCTCTATCGATTCCCTTTTCTGCTATTATAAAGATCTTTTTATCACAATGGTTTGGCTTCACATTGCCAGACGATATTCCTAGCGATTTTGTGCAAATTGTGATGGCGATCCGCCTTCCCCGCGTAGTTTTGGCGTTTTTTGTCGGCGCTTCGCTCGCGGTTGCGGGAGCAGCGTTTCAAGGATTATTGAAAAACGCGCTTGCTGACCCGTATACGCTCGGCGTGTCGTCAGGCGCTTCTGTCGGCGCGGTTTTTGTCATTTTTTATAACATTCAATTGCCGCTATTTGGCACATTTACCCTTCCCATTGTTAGCATTTTATTTGGCCTCGCAACACTTGTTCTTGTTCTTTTGTTTACGCGGGCGGTGGAACGGAAAATGTCTGTAGAAACGATCATTTTGGTTGGCATTATGTTTGGGGCGTTTTTCAGCGCGCTTATTTCCTTAATGATCGCGCTGACCGGAGAAGAATTGCGGCAAATTGTCACATGGCTAATGGGAAGCGTAGCGATGCGCGGCTGGAAATATACGATGATGATGCTTCCGTTTTTTCTCGTTGGAGTAATGCTGCTGCTTTTCAATGCGCGCGAATTGAACGCCTTCGCTTTTGGAGAGTCGGCCGCCATGCACATCGGGGTCGATGTGGCGAAGCGGAAAGTGATCGTTTTAACGGGCGCTTCGCTGCTGACCGGCGCGGCGGTGTCCGTTTCGGGGACGATCGGTTTTGTCGGATTGGTCGTTCCCCACATGGTTCGCCTCGTTTGCGGCCCGAACCATCGTCTCCTTTTGCCGCTTTCCTTATTGTACGGCGGCGCGTTTCTCGTTCTTACCGATTTATTGGCACGAACGATTATTTCACCGCGAGAATTGCCAATCGGCGTGATAACGTCATTGATTGGCGCTCCTTTATTTGCATTGTTATTTTTCCGAAGAATGAGAAGAAAGACGTGATGAATGTGCTTGAAGTGAACAACGTGTCTTACCGCTATCATCGCAAACGGGTTCTTCATGATGTGACGTTTGCCGTAGAGAAAGGAGAAATATTTGGGATTTTAGGGCCGAACGGAAGCGGGAAAACGACATTATTGAAGCTGTTAAGCAAAGAGCTGCCGCTACAAAGCGGAAGCATCGCGGTGAACGGCCGGCCGCTGCACGCTTTTTCGCAAAAAGAATGGGCGCGCTTTGCCGCAGTGCTTCCGCAAACAATGGATACAGCGTTCGGATATACGGTGAAAGAAACGGTGGAACTTGGACGATACGCCCATCAAAGCGGACTGTTTCCAGCATGGACGGCGGAAGATGAGCAAGCGGTGAAAACGGCAATTGAAGAAGTCGGGCTGACGGAAAAGGCAGAAGAAGGAATTGACCGTTTGAGCGGGGGAGAACGGCAGCGCGTTTATTTAGCAAGGGCGCTTGCGCAGCAGCCCCGGCTTTTGCTGCTGGATGAACCGACGAATCATATGGACATTACCCAGCAAATCAAGCTATTGGACCAGCTTGTCCGATGGGCAAAAGAAAGAGCGCTCACCGTTGTCGCGATTTTTCATGATATCAACATGGCGAGCTTATATTGCGACAGGATTTTAATGCTAAAAAGCGGCGAGGTAGTCGCGCAAGGGGCACCAGAGGAATTGATGGAGCGTGATCTGTTAAATTCTGTATTCCATGCGCCGGTAAGCAGGCAAGCGCATCCAACTGTCTCCAAACCGCTCATGGCGTTTTTGCGCGAATGGGAGTTTCCTCGCTTGCAACGCGGCGAGCTGCGCGAACGGTTTATGTGGGCAACATTGGAGGACTGCATCGCCATCAGCGCGTCCTCGCCGCTGAAAGTGCTATCATCGGCGCTTGTCGGATCGGGATTTCAATGGGCGACCCATTTTGTCAATCGCCAAGTTTCTAAAGATTATGATTGCGAAGATGCGAAAACAGAGATGAAACATTATTTGCGGCGTCGCGGCTTTCCCGTCCAACAAACGATTGGAATGATGACCGCGGTTTCGGTCGAAGATGCTGTCTGCACGTATGAAAATCATGGCGCGTTTTCCGTCTGGACCGTCGTCACCGCTGGGGTAGGAAACGCCGTCGATGCCGCACAAGCGTGGAAACGGGCGCGGCTCGATCAAAAAATTGGCACGATCAACATTATCGTCTTCATTGACGGGAATTTAACAGAGGCAGCTTATGTGCAAGCAGTAATGACAGCGACGGAAGCGAAAACAAAAGCGCTATACGATGAAAAAATTACCGATCCGGAGACAAACAGCTATGCAACAGGAACATCGACGGATTGCATCGCGATTGCCGCAACGCAAACGGGGGAGATTTTTCCATATGCTGGAACGATCACACCGATCGGGAAAGCGATAGGGCGCACCGTTTATGAGGCGACAAGAGAAGCGTTGCGCCGCTATCAGCAGCGGAGGAAATCATCATGAGCCATCTTTTTGCGATTGCGCTGGCATTGCTGCTTGATGCGCTGATTGGCGATCCTCGTTGGCTCCCGCACCCTGTGCGCGCGATCGGATCGTTGATAGCTTTTTTAGATCGAAGACTGAATCAAGGAAAACATCGGCGCGCAAAAGGCATTGCCGCCGCCGTGGCGGTAACGGGGATCGCTTATAGCTTGGCATTTTTTGTTGTATCTATCAGTTATTCGTTTTCATTGCTGTTTGGCGTATTCGTCGAAGCAGTCCTTATTTTTACGGCGATCGCCACGAAAAGTTTGCAGGAAGCTGCTTGGAATGTGCTTATCCCTTTGGAACAGGGAGACATGGAAAAGGCGCGGCGCGAATTAAGCATGATTGTCGGCAGGGATACCGAAAATCTGGGCGAACAGGAAATCGTGCGCGCCTGTGTGGAAACGGTGGCGGAAAATACGAGCGATGGCATTACCGCGCCGCTGTTTTACGCTTTCATCGGCGGTGCGCCATTGGCGCTTTTTTACCGAGCGGTGAACACGTGCGATTCCATGCTAGGTTATAAAAATGATACGTATCGCGAATTTGGCTGGGCGTCCGCCCGTTTGGACGATGTTGTCAATTATGTGCCGGCTCGCCTGACAGCGATGGTGATGATATTGGTTTATGGCGGCAGGAAAATGCGCCATTGCTTTCACGTGCTGTTTCGCGATGCCAGCAAGCACCCAAGCCCAAACAGCGGATGGCCGGAGGCGGCGATGGCTGCGCTTCTTGGCGTGCAGCTTGGCGGAACGAATACGTATAAAGGAGTCGTTTCCCGCCGGCCGGCGATCGGCGATCCGCTCGTTCCGTTGAACAAAGAGCATATTCGTCAAGCGGTGCGGATTATGATTGTGACGGTTTTATCGTTTGCGCTATTGCTTTTCATAGGGGGGATGATAATTGAATTGGCCAGCTCATGGGGCAAACCCTCGGCAATTGTATCAGCAGCTTGGGCTTCCGCTTCCGGCGACATACGTCGATTTTAGTGTCAACACCAATCCATATGTACTGCCGCTATCGCTTTGGCCGACACAAGCCGATTTTTGCCGCTGGGCGATGGAATATCCGGACCCGGACGCCATGCCGTTAGTCGATTTCTTGGCACGCGCTGAAGGAATTTCCCCCGGGTGCATCTTAATGACCAACGGCGCTTCGGAATGCATTTATTTGTTAGGGCAATTATTTTCACAAAAGCGGATCGGCATTGCAGAACCAGCGTTTTCGGAATATCGCCGTGCTTGTGAAGCGCACGGCTGCAAGATCGTTTCGCTTGTCACGAATGAAGAGAAAAGCTGGAAATATGAATTAAGCGAGTTGACGATGTTATTAAAAGATGTTGACGTTTTCTTTTTATGCCATCCAAACAATCCAACGGGAACGGTAATGGCCGAAGAAGAATTGTATGAATTGCTTATGGCGGCGGAAAAGGCGAAAACATTTGTCATCATCGATGAGGCGTTTTACCATTTTTGGGCGGATGGATTTACTGCATTGCAGTGGATCGGCCGTTTTTCCCATCTGATTGTGTTGCGGTCATTAACGAAAATCCACCATTTGGCTGGGGCACGCATCGGCTATATGGTTGCCAATGAGGAGATCATCGCGCAAGCAAAAGCGTTGCAGCCGCCATGGAGCGTTAGCAAGGTAGCCCAGCAGCTGGCGTTGCATTTTTTGCCGATGGATGAGTTTGTCGCGCAAACGAAACGGATGATTGCCGCCGAACGAGAGCGGATAGCGGAAATTTTGCGGGGCTATGGGTACTACGTTTCGCCGTCTGTCGTCAATTTTTACTTATTGCGGCTGCCAAGCCGCTCCACGGAAGCGCTGTTTTATCATTTATTACGGGAAGGAATGGTGCCGCGCCATACGATGAATTTCCGCGGCCTTGACGGCAAGTATTTGCGTTTAGCGGTGAAGACGAAGGAAGAAAACGATCAATTGCTGCAAGCGCTAAGGCGGTGGGCGCAATGATCGCGTTTATTAGCGGCGGCGTCCGGAGCGGGAAGAGCCGGATTGCGGAAACTTATGTGCAAAAGCTGGCAGCGCCGGAAAGTGCTTTACATTATATCGCAACAGCACGGGCGTCTGATGACGAAATGAAACAGCGGATTGCTCATCACCGAAAACAGCGCCAGAAACAAGCGGTGAAATGGGTGACATGGGAGCAGCCGGTGCAGCTGGACAAGCTCATTTCTGTTGTCACAAAAAACGATGTCATCTTGCTTGATTGTGTAACGAACTGGCTTGCCAATGAATTGTTTGTTGATGAAAGCTGGCAAAAGGAAACGGTTTGTTTTGATAAGGCAAGAAAAATGTGGGAGACGCTGCAGCAATTAGAAAACGCGAGTAGAGCGCTGATTGTTGTCTCCAATGAATTGTTTTCGGGAGGGGTGCCGGATGATTTAGGGACATACCATTTTATGAAAACGCTCGGCTGGCTTCACCAACAAATTGTCTCCAGCGCCCAAGTGGCCATTTTAGCACAAAACGGCATCGCCGTTGTCAAAAAAGGAGAATCATGTTTATGAAAACGGTTTGGAGCGGATTTTTATTATCTGTACAATTTTTGACGGTGATCCCAATTTGGAAGCAGATCGATTGGAACGATGCGACAGCGCGCTGGTCTGTCCGCACGTTTCCGCTTGTCGGAGCGCTGATTGGCGGCGCCGAAGCGTTGGCATATTTCATGTTTTCCTCCTTTTCTTCCGTTTCGCCGTTGTTTCTTGCGCTTTCTCTCCTGTGGCTATCTGTTTGGCTGGCGGGCGGATTGCACGCCGATGGTTGGATGGACGTAAGCGACGCGTTTTTTTCGTATCGGAATATAGAGCGCCGCCAAGAAATTATGAGCGATTCGCGCGTCGGAGCGTTTGCGGTATTATCCGTTTTATGCTTGCTTTCGTTTCGCTTTTTGTTCATGTTTGAAACAATATGTTCCCATCTTGACGTGTTTCTTATTGTTGCCATTCCACTGCTTTCAAGAACCGCGATGACATGGCTGCTTATTTATGGAAAACCCGCGAAGCAAACCGGCATGGCCGCGGCTTTTCGGAAACATATCGATCGCCATGACGCGCATGTGGCGGCTGCGATCGGCGGCTGCCTGCTTGCGTGTGTATGCATCGCAGCCGTTTCTGCTTTCAAAACGATCGTTTTGCTCATGTGCGGAACGATGGGGGCTGCTTTCGTCGCGCGTTTATTTTTTGAAAAACAATTTGGCGGCATTACTGGCGATACACTTGGGGCGTTTGTTGAGGGGGTGGAGACGTGGCTATGGCTGATAGTTTGGCTATTACGCTAATCCGTCACGGGATGACGCCGGAAAATCAAGCAAGGCGATACATCGGGCATACGGATGTGCCGCTTGACGAACAGGAAAAAACGCGGCTTCTCCAAGCAGACTTGCCGCTTTTTAAGCCTGTCGATTTGCTGGTGTCGAGCGATTTGCTCCGCTGTAAGCAGACGCGCGAGCTTTTATTTAGAAACTATGGCGGTGGCAAATACGAAATGGTGCAGTGGCGGGAAATGCATTTTGGCGATTGGGAAGGAAAAACGTTTTTAGAGTTGAAAGAAATAAAAGAATACCGGCAATGGCTGAGTTCACCGCTGGCGATGGTGCCGCCAAACGGAGAAAGCTACCAAGCTTTTTGCCAGCGGGTGGAAGAAGCGCTTGAACAAACGGTGCTGCTGGCTGAGCAAGCAAATGCCGAGCATGTCGCCGTCGTCACGCATGGCGGCCCGATTCGCTGCATATTGGAGCGCTATGCTCCGCAAGAGCGACCGTTTTGGGAATGGACCGTGCCGTTTGGCGGCGGATTTACCTTGCAATCAACGCTCGAGAGGTGGAAGGAGAAAAAACGATGCATTTCATTGTCGGAGGTGCTTTTCAAGGAAAGCGAAAATGGGCGCGCGCTTACTACCGAGTTGAAGGACGGAAAGATGTTGTTTGGTGTAACGGATATGAGCGGGAATATGGCGAGCCGGATGTGAATATACGCGAACGAATTGTCGTGTTCGAAGGATTGGAAGCGGTGATTCGCCGCATTCCCGATGTAGCGCATTGGAAGCGCATGTTTCGAATATGGCATGAATGGGAACAACAAGGTGTCGGCCGAACGGTTGTGTGGATTGGCTCTGATATTACGCAAGGGATTGTTCCAGTGGAAAAAGAGGAACGATTATGGCGCGATGTAACCGGCTGGTGCTACCAGCAACTGGCGCAGCTTTGCGACCGCGTTGACCGCGTTTGGTGCGGATTAGCAGAACGAATGAAATAAGGGGGAAGATGATATGAGACTATATACGCGAACAGGCGACAAAGGGAAAACGAGCTTAATCGGCGGCCGTGTCGATAAAGACCATCTGCGCGTGGAGGCGTATGGCACGCTTGATGAAGCGAATTCGTTTGTCGGGCAGGCGCTGGCGCTGTTAGATAAGGAAAAGTTTCCGGATATTTGTGCTGAATTGCAAAAAATCCAACATGAATTGTTTGACTGCGGCGGCGATTTGGCGATTGTGAATGGAAAACTTCCGTACAAAGTAACAGCGGAGATGGTGGCGTTTTTGGAAGCGCGCATCGATGAATATGTTAAAGAAGCGCCGCCGCTGGAAAAATTTATTTTGCCCGGCGGCTCTCCGGCTGCAGCGGCGCTTCATGTTGCCCGCACGGTAACAAGAAGAGCGGAACGATGCATCGTTTCATTAAGCAAAGCGGAACCGATAAACGAAATTGTGCTGCAATACGTGAATCGTTTGTCTGATTACTTTTTTGCTGCCGCCCGCGTCATTAACACGCGTTTAGGAGTAAAAGACGTCGAATATGAACGGAGTGCGATCGTGTTTCGCGACAAGGATGACAAAAAATAAAGCAAATTGGAGAAGATGACATATGCGTGATGTGCTGTTTTTGCCGCTATATGATGATACGGAATTAGTGGTGGCGGCGGATAGCTCAGCGGCAATTGGGGAGAAAGAGATGGATGCCGTAAGCGCTCCGTATGATGTCGTGGCATATTTTGCTGCGCGTGTTGCGTTTATGGAAGTATTGAGCGTTGGAGCAAAGCCGCACGCAGTGGTGCTGCAAAATTTCGTGGATGACGAAGCATGGGAAACACTTTGCAACGGCATTCGCCAGACGTGTGAGGAATTGCGCATCGATGTTCCGATTATCGGAAGCAGTGAGTCCAACTTTCCGACATTGCAGTCCGCCATTGGCATAACGGTTGTCGGTATGATACAAGCAGAGCGGAAACGGATCGGGATCACCCCGCCGGATGCCAAATTTGCCGTGATTGGGGAGCCGCTTGTCGGCGATGAAGTATTAAAGCGCAAAGAGCGAATCCTTTCTCTTTCTTTATTTCGGGAGTTGTTAAGACAAACTGGCATTTATGAGCTTGTGCCAGTTGGTTCGAAAGGAATTTATTACGAACTGCAGCAGCTGCTTCATGCTAACGGCCTTTCCGCTTCATCGTGCTCCTGCGCGCTGCCGCTCTTCGCCTCATCAGGCCCAGCTACTTCTCTATTAATCAGTTACGATTATCGTATGGAAGAAGAGGTGAAAAAGACCGCAAAAGATTTATTTTTTCCGCTCGAATTGCACTTATAGATTCATATGGAGGCGCGAAAAGGAAGAATATTCCGTAAATATTCTTCCTTTTTTCGTTAAAAAACTTTATGATAGTTGTGACAAAATGATTTGTCAAATCGACAGATGTAAGTAGAATGGGGAGGAGAAAGGATGGACTCCGTCTTTGAGGAGTTGTACGAAAAATATCATGATGACATTTTTAATTTTTTATTTTATATGGTGCGAAATCGAGAACAGGCGGAAGATCTCGTTCAGGAAGTATATATAAAAGTATTGCGTTCGTATAAGCGGTTTAACGGGAAAAGCAGTGAAAAAACATGGCTGTTATCCATTGCGCGGCATGTGGCCATCGATTTTTTTCGCAAACAAAAAAGTTGGCGGAGGAAAATATTGGAAAAGTTTGATTGGAATGATGCCCAACTTTGCGATATTCAACCGCTCCCCGAGGAAATTGCGATTCAAAAAGAAGAAATTCAGCTGATGTACCGCTGTTTAGAACGTTGCACCGTTGATCAGCAGCTTGTGATTATACTGCGTTTTATTCATTGTTTATCGATAACGGAAACGGCAGAAACGTTAGGATGGACGGAAAGCAAAGTAAAAACGACGCAACACCGTGCATTAAAAGTGTTAAAAAGGTACATGGAGGAAGAAGCAGCGAAAGGAGGAAAACAACGTGAAAAAATTTCCATGGAATGATGAATGCATCCAGCATGCGTTGCAACAATTGCCGATGATAAAGGATCATCGTTCGAAAGAAGAAGTGTACCGACAGTTGGTGAAAGCAAGAAAAATAGCACGATTGAAAGCGTGGTTTCTTCCATCGCTCGCCTCGGTCATTGCCACCATGCTCGTTGTTGCTCTTAGCGTGCCAAACTTTCCGATGAAAAGAGGGCAGGAAGAAAAAGCGGAAAAAGCGGATAAACCTATTATCACGTTACAGGCCGAAGAGCATTCCGGTGAGAGCCGACCGCTTTTGTCTGTAAATGAATACGATGACATTCCATCGCGCATTGTGACAGAAGAAGCATTGAACGGACAAAACATTGTGGTAGTTGGGTTGCCTGATGCCCAGTCACAAGTGGTTATTCCGCTTAGCGTCCCGGTGAGAAAGTATGAATCGGTAAAACAGCAGCTTGAGACGGCGAAAACGAAAATTGATGAACAAATATGGGGAGTTTCGAAGCGTTTGCTCAATGGGGTGACGATGGAGCCTTCTCGTGATAACAAGCAAGTCTGGACGGTTCGCGTATCCAAACAACATCCGGTGTTTTCCGAAGGATTGACAAGCGAAACGATGTTTTTATCAAGCATTGAAGAAACGGTGCGTTGGATGGGTGGGAAGAAAATTCGCTTTTTCACTGAAAATAAGGAAGGAGTGGAGCTAAGCCGCAGCGGTTATGTCAGAACGCTGAAACTTTCCGATAAGAAACGGGCGTATTATTTATATCAGCAAAGTCCGTCGCACCCGGTATTTCTTGTTCCGTCGCCGCAGCGTTTTCAGACGTTTTTCGAGGCGTTAACACAAATGAAAAAAGATGTGGATGCATCGATGCGTTCAGCAATTCCGAAAGGGGTCCATATTGAGAAAGTGGATGTGCAGCAAGATAACGTCGCTATTCGCTTTGCCCTGGATTCGCAGCTTGACGTCTCTCCATTGACATGCTGGATGGTTGAAGCGATTTTGCTTACCGCTAAAGAGTTTGGCTTTCGTTCCGTGACGCTGATGGGCGGGAATGTCAAACGGATCGGTCCATATATATTTGGCAAAAAAATTGCTGTGCCCGTCGGCCCGAACCCGATTGTGGCAACTTTGCCGGCAAGATAAGCGCGGCAAAAATGAAGTTCTATTTGCTTCTTTTTTGACATAATACATATATGGCGGAAGAACAACAAGGAGGATGAACGAAGATGGGCGATGTGATGAGACGTTTGCTGGTCGTGGCAGGGATGGCTGTCTGCATCCGGCTGTTATTTATGATCGGGTTGACCGGGTGATGTTGCGAAAATTCGTGAAAGTTGTTGTCCTCTCCCATTTTCGTGCGATATAATGATAGAAAATAGTGGGAGGCGATCATCGTTGTTAACAGACTATCATAATCATTTGGAGCGCGGAACGCTGACGCTCGACTATTTGCGCAAATTTACCGATGAAGCGGCGCGCAAAGGAATTCAACATTTCGGCATCTCCGAACATGCCTATCATTTTTACCAAACGAAAAATATTTTGTCGAATCCATGGGTGGACGAACGCCGCTATTATGACATGGCAGATTATGTCCAGCTTTTCCATGAAGCGTGGGATGCCGGAATTGATGTGAAAATGTCCATCGAAATGGATTACACGCCGGGAAAACATAAAGAGATGGCGGAATTTATTCAGTCATACGACTTTGATTATGTGATTGGCTCCATTCACTGGGTGGATGATTTCGGCATTGATTTGGAGGAATATCGGAAAGAATGGGAGCGCCGTGATTTATATGATACATACCGCAAATATTTTGACCAAGTCGTCACCTTAGCCGAATCGAACTTATTTGATATTATCGGCCATATCGATCTAGTCAAAATTTTTAAATATGTTCCAGAGGATGAAGAATTTTTATTAGAGCAATATGACCGCGCCACAACAGCGCTTGCCAATTCAAAAACGTGTGTGGAAATTAGCACCGCCGGATTGCGCAAACCGGTTGGCGAGCTTTACCCGGATAAACGGTTATTGCAAATGTGCTATGATAAAGGGATTCCAATTGTCCTTTCCTCCGACGCGCACGTTCCTGAACATGTTGGAGCGGATTATGACAAAGCGGTTGCGCTAGCGAAAAGCGTCGGTTACACGGAGATCATGACATTTGAAAAAGGCGAAAGAAAAGCAGTTCCGCTTGGATGAAAATGTGCAATAGGCGATGCCGCATATGGCAGTGAAAAGGTCCGGCAACAGCTGAACAAGCGGGAATCCTATGGATTTCTCCCATCAACTGCCGCGATAGCGAGGAACGGAAAGATGCCCATGGCTGTCTTTTAGCAACTATGGCTGTTTGGGCTTCGCCGCGGGATGGAACGGGTTATTTAGCGAGCTAAAGAGCAATGAAACGGAACAGCCGCAATGGTATGGATTTCGTCGGTATGGTGTTATGCTGTTTCTTATGCATCACTTTGGGTTTTTGCTCTAGTTTTGCGACATCATCCACTTGAAAAAAGTAATTAGTTATGGCGCTACTAGTAGATAACAAGAAAAGCAGGCATCTGATGAGGCAGAAAGGTCCTTCTCATAGGAGAGGGGCTTTTTTATGTATTGGGAGGATGTCAATGTGAAAAACATTCCAAACGAAAAATGCTCCTGAAATATCCGTTTTTCCATGCGGACGATGAAGATGATTTATGTGAAAAGCCCTTCGAAATAATTTTTGCTTTATTTGCAATATTCGACAAAATTTTCAATGCAACTGTGATATTTTGTAAAAGTAGAAGTATAAAAAGGGGGATGCGTTATGAGGAAGTTTTATCGTTTTGTTCTTGTTTTTTCTTTACTGGTTTCAATAGTTTTTCCAGGGGTTGTAACGGAAGCAAAATCAAAGTTTAAAGACGTTCCAGAAGATTTTTGGGCAAAAGCAGAGATTGAGTTTTTAAGCAGCAAAGGGATTATCAAAGGGTATAACGATGGCACATTTAAGCCAAACGAACCCGTCAAACGAGTGCAAGCAGCGATAATGATCACGAGAGCATTAGGTTTAAATACGTCTAATCGTCCGAATCCAGGTTTTAAAGATATTAAAAATCTGGATAAGGAAGCATATAATGCGATTGCCGCTGTTGTCGATGAAGGAATTTTTCCGAAAGGCACATATTTTAATCCGCATAAGCCGTTAACGCGCGGAGATATGGCAATTGCGTTGCTTGAAGCTTATGACTTAAAAGGAGAGTATACTGGCTATGTGTGGGATGTCGATAAAAACACAAAGACGTTCCGAGCAGTTAATGCGTTAGCCGCTAACGGAATTACAAAAATATACGAAGATGGAACGTTCAAACCGAATAACAGTGTCACAAGGGCTCAATTTTCAGTATTTTTTGCCCGGACGATAGATAAATCATTTGCGGTGAACGCCCGCCTTAATCCAGCACCTTTAGGGAAAACCGTTATTGGGCAAAAAAGCAAAGATTATATAAATGGTCAACTGAAATACGAACTTCAGCTTATTGATGTGATTTTAGATGGAGACCAAGCATGGCAAATGATTCAAGCAGAAAATATGTTTAATGAGCCAGCACCAGCTGGAATGAAATATATTTTAGCTAAATTTAAAATAAAAGCCCTTCAAGTTCAGCAAGGTTCTTTCTATGTTAGCAATATAGATTTTGAAGCTGTCAGCAAGTCAGGAACAATATATAAATATGCTCCTGTAGTTACACCAAGCCCAGAATTTGGAGCTGAATTATACACAGGTGGGGAAAATGAAGGCTGGGTTGCTTTCTTAATAAATGAAAACGACCAACCTACAATTGTTTGGCATCGAGGAGAACCAGATGAACTTTGGTTTACTCTTGACTAAAAACACTCACTCGATTAAGCCTACTCGCTTTGGGTAGGCCGTTTCTGTTCAATAAAAGAAGTCGTTAACATGCCTTTTTACTTCCATTTTTAGGTTGAACGGATGCTTAAGTTTCATAAAAGATAAAAGGAGAACACATATTTGCCATGATAATATGTGTTCTCCTTTATTTTTAGGTAACCAGAAGCCTTTTTAATGAAATGTTACACTTCCACTCTTTTTACTGTTTCGATGTCCTCAATTTCTGTTAATTTTTGAAGCAAGGCATCATCAATCGGTTTGTCTAGCGAAAGCATCATAATTGCTTTTCCGCCAGCTTGCTGTCGTCCGACTTGCATTGTGGCGATGTTTATTTGGTGTTCGCCGAGAATATTTCCAACTTTTCCGATCATTCCCGGACGATCTTGGTGCTGGATGTAAAGAAGATGCCCTTCAGGAGCGAAATCGATCGTAAATCCGTCGAAATGGACAATGCGGTCGCCATAGTTTGGAATATGTGTGCCTTTGATCGTAAATGTTTTGTTTTCCCCATGCACGGTAAGAGAGAGGCAGTTGGCGTAACCGTATGTTTCGTCAGAAAATTTTTCCCCGTACGTAATGCCGCGTTCTTTTGCGATCATCGCCGCGTTCACTTCGTTGACCGTCGAAGCGACGCGAGGCCGCAAAAATCCAGCGAGCAAGCTGCGCGTGATGTACGTCGTTTCTAAATCGGCAACCGTGCCCGCATATGTAACAGATAATTCTTGGACAGGAATATTCATATATTGTGATGCGATGGTTCCCATTTTTTTCGCCAAGTTGTAGAATGCTTGAATTTTTTCATACACGTCTTTTGACAATGTTGGTAGATTAATAGACGATGTCACTGGCTTTCCTTCTAAAAATTGCAACACTTCTTCAGCGACTTGTGTCGCGACGTTCAGCTGCGCCTCGACCGTTGAAGCGCCAAGGTGCGGCGTGAAGATCACATTGTCAAACGCAAACAGCGGGTGGTCGCCCGGCGGTTCTTGCTCGAATACGTCGAGAGCTACCCCGGCAACATGGCCGTTTTGCAGAAACGGAATTAAGGCTTGTTCATCAATAATGCCGCCGCGGGCACAGTTGATGAGATATACGCCTTTTTTCGTTTTCGCCAGATTTTTTTCGCCAAGCAGCCCCTTTGTTTCTTTCGTTAATGGAGTATGCACAGTGATAATATCCGAGCAGGCAAGCACTTCATCGAGTGTATGAATCGATACGCCAAGTTTTTCTGCATGTTCTTTTGTCAAAAAGGGGTCATATACATGAACAAACATACCGAACGCACGGGCGCGTTTGGCCACTTCAGAGCCGATGCGGCCAAATCCGATAATGCCTAAATGTTTTCCTTGCAATTCGGTTCCGACGAAGGCGGAGCGGTTCCACTCTCGGGATTTTACAGAAATATGCGCTTGCGGAATATGGCGCACAAGTGCGGCCATCATGGCAAAGGTGTGTTCAGCGGCGGAAATCGTATTTCCGTTTGGCGCGTTAATGACGACAATGCCGCGCTTTGTTGCCGCTTCCACATCAATATTGTCAACCCCCACACCAGCGCGTCCGATGATTTTTAAATTTGGCATTTTAGAAAGGAGTTCTTCGGTCACTTTTGTAGCGCTGCGAACAAGTAAGGCATCAAATTCATGAAGCTGCTCTTCCACTTCTGTTACCTTTTTTTGTACGATTTCAATTTGTTCGGATTTTCGTAATGGGGCTAATCCTTCTTCGCTAATTGCGTCGGAAACTAAAATGCGAAACACGATGGTGAGCTCCTTTCTTTAACAAGAATTTTAAATTTCTGATAATTTATCATAATAAAGCACCATCTGTCAATGGAATGATAAGAAGTCATACCAATGTAAACGTTTTTACCGCGAAATGTTCGGATTTTCCGGAATAAAAAACGCCCAAGCCATCGTTCGTTTACTTGGGCGTTTTTCCCGTTATTTATTTTTGGTTTCATTGTAGCGGGCGATGCATTCATCAATAAGTTTCGCGGCAGCTTCCGGACCTTCCCATGTGCCGATTTCCGTCCGTTTTCCTTGCAAATCTTTATAACGTTCAAAGAAGTGAGCGATTTCTTTAAGTTTATGTTGCGGAAGATCTTCAATGCTACGGACTTCATCGAAACGCGGATCTTCGACAGGAACACCGATCAGTTTCGCATCCTCTTCGCCGCTGTCGATCATGTTTAAATAACCGATGACGCGTGTATCAATCACGCAGCCAGGGAATGTTGGATTGGTGGTGATGACTAAAATGTCCAGCGGGTCGCCATCTAAGGCAAGCGTGTTTTGCAAATATCCGTATTCTGCCGGATAAAACATTGGAGAGTATAAGACGCGGTCCAGTTTGAAAATGCCCCGTTCTTTGTCAAATTCGTACTTGTTTTGGCTTCCTGTCGGAATTTCGATAAACGCTTCGACAACTTTATTTTCGAACGCCACAACATGTTCCTCCCTTTATATATGTATGTGTTTCTATTATAGAATAGAGGTAGAAGTATAGCAACTATGTAAATATCACTTGATGTTTCGTTCTTTCGGCCAACAGTCGGCAAAATCTCATTTATAATATGACAGCGGATTTCAGCCAAATTCGTGTTTGTGCAAATCCATTGCTGCCTGAGCGGGCTGCGGCAGAGGGTTCCCATACACACAAAAACCCTCTTGCATTTGCATACAAGAGGGCGTTTTTATCAATCAAATTTATTTGGATCGCCGTCAAACGGCTCGTCTGCGACTTTGATGGATTCTGTCGGGCATCCTTCGTATGCGTCCATCATATCATCAATAAGAATTTCCGGCACTTCCACGATTCCTTGATTGTCGTCAAGCGTTACGTATGCGATGCCATCCTCGTCGTAGTCATAAATATCCGGTGCCGCAGCACCACATGCACCACAGGCAATACATGTTTCTTTATCAACAATCGTATATTTTGGCATAAATAAAAACCTCCTCAAATTCTATTTCAAACGGATGGGTCATCTCCGTGCAATGTACTCGGAAATGAACTTCACTTCTTATAATAAGACGGTTTTGGCAACTTTTCAATATAAAAATACGATATCGCGATGTTGTACATAACCATTTTTACAATTTCCCATTTTTCGTTTTTCTAAACAGAGAAAACTTTATGGGAGAAACTTAGCGGATGTTTTTGTTACAATTACAATGATATTAACTAAACGGTTGATAAAGGAGCAACACGAATGAACGGCGGGTATGCGTTGTTTCTGATGTTATTTTGCTTACACCGTTTTAACGGGGAACGGTCTTTATCTGCGATATACCATCTGTTTTCGGGAAAAAAATCGGCACAAACGTTGCAAGACAGCAAATGGTTTCAGTTGGAACGTTTTTTTGGAACATGGAAAGAAGTCACGTTAAACGATATCGAGGCATTCGCCGAACAATTGCTGGAAAACGGTTTGATTTCCCCTGTGCAAAACCGCTCCTATATGTTGACAGAAGCAGGAAAAACGCTGCTTCATGAACAGATGCGCCACGCGTTTTTTCCTGTTCATGTCAACGGATGGCGGTATCATGCATCGGAAAAATGGTTTTGGTACCGTCTGTCTTTGCTTGTCCAAACGTTATCCAACGTGCTTCACCGCACCCGTTTTGAACCGATTCATCGCCATGAGGAAACATTCATCTGGGTGAAGCGTTATTTATTATCGCAAAGAAGAACGGCGCGGGAATTGGTGCAAATGCTCTATGAAGAAATATACGACATTCTTTCTTCCGTGTCGGAAGAAGAAGCAACGGTGTTTGTGTTGCGCTTGACGAGTTTTGAGCGCATCGGCTGGACCGATGAGCAAATTGCTTCATTCTTGCAAAAAGACCCGGTATACGTTCACTTTCAATTTCAAAACGTGTTGCATTATATGATGGCCACAGCGGAAGCAAAACGGTCCTCCGTTTTGTATGAATTCATGCGCGATTTGTCATTGCCTATACCATTGACGGTTTCGACGCGAAAAACGTATGAATGGCTTTTGCGCGGAAAGTCGATTGAAGAAATCGCCCAGCTGCGCCGCTTAAAAAGAAGCACCATTGAAGATCATGTGGTGGAGATTGCGGCAAATATTCCGCAATTTTCCATTCGTCCGTTTATCAATGAGAAGAAGGCGGAGAAAATTATGGAAACGGCGCGAAAGTTGCGGACGAGAAAATTAAAAGTGATTCGCGATGCGCTCGCTGACGATGTTAGCTACTTTGAAATCCGCCTCGTGTTGGCAAAGGAAGGGGAAATGTGGTGACATTAGAGCAGTTGCTTTACGAAAAATTCGGCTATTCCTCTTTTCGAAAAGGGCAGCGGGAAATTATTGAAGACATTTTGCGCGGATATGATGTATTGGCGATGCTGCCAACCGGTGGAGGAAAATCGCTTTGCTATCAGCTTCCCGCATATGTTTTAAAAGGCAGTGTGTTAATTATTTCACCGCTCGTTTCGCTGATGGAAGACCAAGTGCAGCAGCTTCGGCAACGGGGGGAAAAGAGAGTCATCGCTTTTAATAGTTTTTTAGAAACGGAAGTAAAGAGAAAAGCGATCGAGCGGCTGCATGAATTTCGCTTTATTTACGTTTCCCCGGAGATGCTGCAGTCGGAACGGCTGCTTCACGCGCTGATGAATGTCCGCATTTCCTTGTTTGTCGTCGACGAAGCACATTGCATTTCCCAGTGGGGGTACGATTTTCGCCCTGATTTTTTAAAGTTGGGGGAAATCCGCAAGCGCCTCGGCTCTCCGACTTGTTTGGCGCTGACAGCCACTGCGCCGCCGGAGGTGACGGACGATATTGTGCATATTTTGCAGCTTCAGCCGCTGCGCCGGCACATTTACTCTGTTGACAGGCCTAATATCGCGATTAAAGTTGAAAAAACGGAGTTTGTTCAAGAAAAAGTTAAAAAGCTGTTTGATTATGTCAAAATGTTGCAAGGCCCGGGGCTAATTTATTTTTCAAGCCGGCAATGGGCAGAAACAGCGGCGCGGCAGCTGCAAGGGGAGGGAATCGAGCGGGTCGCCTACTATCACGGCGGAATGGATTCCGAACAGCGGATGCTCGTCCAGCAGCAATTTTTGCGCGGCCAATTGGAAATTGTTTGCTGTACGAGCGCATTTGGCATGGGAGTAAATAAGGAAAATATTCGTTTTGTTATTCATTTTCATATGCCCGGCCAAATGGAAGCATATTTGCAAGAAATTGGAAGGGCGGGGCGCGATGGAAACAAGAGCATTGCGATTTTACTGTATACCCATGGCGATGAGGACATGGTACAATCTCTTATGGAAACGGAATTGCCGACAGATGTGCAAGTGAAGCGGTTATGCGAAAGTTTGTCATTATATGGCACGGCACCGAATAGTCTGGAGCTGCAAATGAGCGAATGTTCGTTGACAGACGTACAGAAACGGATTTTGACATATTTTTTGGAAACAGAAGGAGTCGCTTCTTCCCCCCGGATGCTGACGGAGCAAGAGGCTGCGGATTTGTATGAAAAACTAATGAAGAAGATCGAATCGCGCAGACAATGGAAGCGAAAAAAGCTGAGAGAAATGATAAAATGGGTTTTTCACCGTTCATGCCGGCGGGAGTTCATCGTTCGCGCTTTCCAGCAATCATTGACGAATAAACCGGATTTATGCTGCGACCAGTGCGGATTTCCGCTTGATGGCTACTTGCGCGTGGAGAAAGAGAAACAGGATTTCCATTTTCATGGCTGGCAAACGGAATTAAAGCGAATTTTCTTTTAAAGCGAGGCGTGTCAAGATGAGGCGGCAAAGTGAACAAATCCGCATGATGAGCGACCGCGAAGTGCTCATTCATTTATACGTTACCCAATTATTGTTAATTGTCATGTCCGCTATCGCCGGGTTTTTCCTTTTTGATCTTGCGGCATTCCGGAAAATTTGGCATTTTGACGCCGCGACAGTGCTGATGTTTGGCGGAGGAAGTGCTGTTATTGTCTTATCCATCGATTTTTTGTCAATGCGTTATTTGCCGGAGCATTGGTATGATGATGGGGGAATTAATGAAAAAATATTTGAAAACCGGTCAATTCCGCATATCTTTTTTTTATGTTTATTGATCGCATTTAGTGAAGAGCTGCTGTTCCGCGGAGTTATCCAGACGCATTTTGGCTTGTTTGTCGCCAGCACCGTGTTTGCTTTGTTGCACGTGCGCTATTTGGAAAAGCTGTTTTTATTTGCGATGGTCGTTTTGCTAAGCTTTTTTCTTGGGTACATTTACGAATTGACAAACAGCCTTTGGGTGACGATTTTTGCCCATTTTCTTATCGATTTTGTTTTGGCGGTCGATATTCGCCTTAATTATATTCGCAACATGAAACAAAAGGACGGGGGCGATCGTGTGTGAGTCAGCACGAACAAGCAGAGGAAGTATGGCGAGGGCCAGCGGAACAAAAACAGGAGGACGTTCTGTCGCTGCCGTCGCGCAGAGAGGTGCATAAACAAAAGAAGGCGAAAAGGCGGGCGAAATGGAAGTTAAAATATCCGCTTATCCGTTTATTGGTGCTGTTTTTTATTTCTCTTCCGTTTTTAATATTCATTTATTATACGAATAATGATTCCAAGACAGTGACTGTTGTCACGCGCAGCGAGACGGGCAGCTACGAACAAATTGATATTGTTCCTGCCGAGGAAAAAACTGCGGTGCCGTTAAGCGGATCTAACAGGCAGAAAAAAGACCGTCCTCAGTCAGGCGAGCAAAAAGAAAACGGTGCTTCAGACAAGCAGCCACAAAAGCCAAAAATGATTATGCATACAGTGCAAGAAAATGAAACACTATACAGTATCGCGATAAAATATTATCAAAGTGATAAAGGAATGGAAATTATCAAAAAATGGAACCATTTGGAAAGCATGCAGCTTCATAAAGGACAAGTGCTGCAGATTCCAATGGTGGATGTGGAAAAATAGAGGCGGATCCCCGTTTTTTTGTTCTTATTTGCCAGGCCCGTACATACATTTATAGTAGAGGCTGCTGAAAAAACGAGGGGATTCGGCTGTGAGCAAAGGTTTTTTTGAAGATCTTCACATAGATGAAGTAACGAAACAAATGCTGCTTGGGGTAATTGAAAAAAAGCAAGAATGGGAACGGTTAAAGAAGCATTCGCTTATTTTACAACTTGTTGCTTTTGGCGGATTTACGGCGTTTTTCATCTATGTTTTATTGGGTTTGCTTATCCCAAGCGGCACATGGACGGCATTCGTTCAGGCGTTTTTTGGAAAAACAGCGCATTTGTATATGTTATTATTGTTGTTAACATCGTACTGGATCGCTTTACATAACAAACGAAAATGCGACAAAGCCGAAGAAGAATTTCACTCGCTTCGCTGCGAAATCATTCAAAAAAGCGCCGATTTATGGAAAGAAGAACAGCAATGGAAAGAAAGGCATAAATTGTTTGAGCGGATGAAAAAGGAGTACGACATTAACTTGTATTACGAAAATAGCTGAATGGTGCTCCTCCATTCAGCTATTTTCATCAGAAAAATTTTTTCTGGTCGCGCTCTTCTTTTAACATTTCGACGGCCTCGCGAAAACGCTGGGCGTGAATGATTTCCCGTTCACGCAAAAAACGGAGTCCGTCGTTTAAGTCAGGATCATCGCTCATGTTAATAATCCATTGGTATGTTGCTCGCGCTTTTTCCTCTGCTGCAATATCTTCGTACAAATCGGCAATCGGGTCTCCTTTCGCCTGAATGTATGTCGCTGTAAATGGGGCGCCGGCGGCGTTATGATAAAATAAAGCGCGATCATGATTAACGTAATGCGCATCCAGCCCCGCTTCTTTCAATTGCTCTGGAGTCGCATCTTTCGTTAATTTGTATACCATTGTCGCGATCATTTCCAAATGCGCTAGTTCTTCTGTTCCGATATCTGTAAGCAGGCCGATTACTTTGTCAGGAATGGTGTAGCGCTGGTTCAAATAACGGAGCGCAGCGGCGAGTTCTCCGTCTGCCCCGCCATATTGTTCAATTAAGTATTTCGCTAATTTCGGATTGCATGTGCTGACGCGGACGGGATATTGCAATTTTTTTTCATAAATCCACATCTTTTGTTTCCTCCCTTTCCAGCGCATTGTTGTTTGTTATATTTGCCAAGGCCAAGGCGCATCGTTCCAGTTCCATGGATAGTTGGAATAGCTGTTTCCGAATTGCTGGAGCGGTCCATAGGCGGATTCAAATTGTTTTTTTAAATGTTTTCGTCTTTGGGCGAGCTGGTTAAATTGTTGGATGGCTTGATAGTCGGCAGGATGGGTGTCAAGGTATAACGTGAGTTCGACGAGGGCAAAATCAACCGTTTGGATCTGTTCCAAAAGCTCATAATATTCTTTCGGCACCTGTTTCATTGCTGATCACCGAATTTCACTTCATACGGACCATAATATGGATCATAAAAAATTTTCCAAAGAGTTCCTTTTTTAAACGCTTCATGCAATGGAAATTGCGGCAAGTTTGGCGGCTGAAAGCCGACATACTGGTTCGGCGCGGTGACATATGTTTTGCAGCGAATCGGCGGACAAGGGTCAAACGGACTTACATAAGGTTTATATTGCTTCCGTGTCGTAAACATAAGAAACCTCCCTTTAGCACAACTTCAGTCTATATGTATGACCATTACGTTTTATTCATGACTGCCTTTTTCAGTGAATACATGTAAGAAAAAAGGGAGGAAACAAAATGTACAAAATGCTGCTTCAACTGTTTTACGTCATTGTCGGGTTTTTGTGTGGATATTTGATGATTCATTGGCTGCCGCCGGTAACCCCGTTTCATTTCACCCATTTTATTACCGAGCTTATTTTCAATCCTCTTCGTTCATTTTTGGCAATGGCTTGTTTTTTAATCGGTTTTTTAGCCAACGCGGCGGTCATTCGCACCATCATGGCTGGGATTGTTTTATGGCTGCGGCGAAAGCAAGTGCGATGGGGAGAGTGGCTGATAAGCTGCTGCGGCATGTCGGGAAGTTTTTATTGGCTGTTTCAAGCGGATGTGAAGCTGACGGTTTTGTTTTTTATTTTTTCTTTTGTTTATGGTATGATATCATTGGATTTTTACCGTTCTCACAGCTACAAACGGAGTTTATAGGAGGCATTATGTTGGGTTGGATCGTCGTTTTTGTTCTTTTTTGCTTATTGGCCTATATGTGGTGGGAAGCGCATCGAAACCGCGTTGTTCGCATTGAATTGTCATTTCCCCAGTTTCCAGACAGTTTTCGGGCGTTTTCCATTTTTTTTATTTCTGATCTTCACAGAAGGACATTGGCAGCAAAAATTGTTGAAGAAATAAAAGGGAAGGCGGACATTGTGCTAGTTGGCGGGGACCTTACAGAAAAAGGGGTGCCCGCCGCACGTGTTAAGGAAAACATCCGGCGTTTAAAAATGATCGGACCGGTTTATTTTATTTGGGGGAATAATGATTATGAAGTGCAATATGATTTGCGCTCACTTTTGATTGAGGAAGGGGTGCACATATTGGAAAACCGCGCTGTTGTGCTACAATCTGCTAATGGGGAAAAGCTTGCGCTCATCGGGGTTGGAGATGTGAGCAAACGGAAGGCAAGGTTGGAAGAAGCGCTTCGAGAAGTAGATGAGCACTCCTTCCGCATTCTCGCTTCGCATAATCCGAAAATTGTCCAGCGCCTTCGCCCCGAGCACCGCATTTCCCTTGTCGTCAGCGGGCATACACATGGAGGGCAAATTCGCTTTTTGTCGTTCGGGCTGTATGAAAAAGGCGGTTTAAAGAATATAAACGGGACAGCTGTTTACGTCAGCAACGGGTACGGGACGACGAACATTCCGCTCCGGCTTGGGGCTCCTGCGGAAACGAATTTGATAACGATTCGTTCATCTGAAGAAAATGGAGAAAAAATGCTTGTCTAAATGGCTGCAAACGATGTAAACTCATTAATAATAATAAACGAACCATTTGCGAATTATTTCATACAATAACCGTAAGAGATGGCTGTGTAGGTAAGGAGGGGTGTTGATGCGTCTTGAGCGCTTAACCCACAATAAAATTAAAATTTTCCTTACGTTTGACGATCTAATGGATCGTGGTTTAACGAAAGAGGATTTATGGAAAGATACGTTTAAAGTTCATCAATTGTTTCGCGACATGATTGAAGAGGCAAGCGAGGAGCTCGGCTTTGAAGTAAACGGGTCGATCGCGGTGGAAGTATACTCTTTACCGGCACAGGGAATGGTTGTTATCGTAACAAGTGAGGGCGAATACGACGACACGGAGGAAGAGTTCGCAGACGATTATATTGAGATGCAAGTAACGCTCGATGAGAGCGATGACATATTTTACGAATTTCAGACGTTTGAAGATGTCATTCAACTTGCTCATCGTCTTTACGCAATCGGCTGCTTGGACGGAACTCTCTACTCCTATCAAAACCGCTTTTACTTGCATGTCGCTGATGAACCGCCGATTCCGCTCGATAATTTTGTCGCTTTGTTAGCGGAATTTGCCAGCCCTTCCACGATAACGATACATCGTGTGCAAGAATATGGAAAAAAGCTCATTGAGAATCGCGCAATTGAACAACTTGTTCGCTATTTTCCAGCTCGTTAACGCTTCGTCAGACTCCGTCATGTGGACAAGGGGTCTGACGTTTTATCTTTCTCTTTTTATCACTTGACTTTGGGAAAACAATATACAAAATAAGAAAAAATTGTTTTTTGCATAAAAACGGTATCAATGGTGGTAAATGATTATAAATCTCCTGGCATTTTATTTTTTTCCTTTGCATAAATGAAAAGAAGGTGTATACTATGACATGAAGAAGGTGGCGACATCAATTAACCATAGCGAGCTTATAGGAGGTTTACGTATGGTAGCCGACAAGCATACCAACGAAGAAAATCTGGAAGAAAAAGATGAAAAATATGACGTATTAACGGCGACGCAAATCGTTATACATAGAGCATTAGAAAAACTTGGATATCCAGAAGAAGTATATGAGCTGCTCAAAGAGCCGATTCGCATGTTGACGGTGAGAATTCCTGTACGCATGGACGACGGTACTGTGAAAATTTTTACCGGCTACCGTGCCCAGCATAATGATGCCGTCGGTCCAACAAAGGGTGGCGTCCGTTTCCATCCAAACGTGACAGAACGCGAAGTGAAAGCGTTATCTATTTGGATGAGCCTTAAATGCGGGATCGTCGATTTGCCATATGGCGGGGGAAAAGGCGGAATCGTCTGCGATCCGCGCACGATGTCATTCCGCGAATTAGAGCGGTTAAGCCGCGGCTATGTCCGCGCGATCAGCCAAATCGTCGGCCCGACAAAAGACATTCCTGCGCCAGATGTCTTTACGAATTCGCAAATTATGGCGTGGATGATGGACGAGTATAGCCGCATTGACGAGTTTAATTCCCCTGGATTCATTACAGGAAAGCCGTTGGTGCTTGGCGGATCGCATGGCCGTGAAACCGCGACGGCAAAAGGGGTTACCATTTGCATTCGCGAAGCGGCGAAAAAGCGCGGAATCGATTTGAAAGGCGCCCGCGTGGTCATCCAAGGATTTGGAAACGCAGGAAGCTTTTTAGCAAAATTTATGCACGATGCTGGCGCGAAAGTCATCGGCATTTCCGACGTATACGGGGCGCTTTACGACCCGGACGGTTTAGATATCGACTATTTGCTGGAGCGCCGGGACAGCTTTGGCACAGTGACAAAATTGTTCAAAAACACGATTTCAAATAAAGAATTGCTGGAGCTTGATTGCGATATTTTAGTGCCGGCGGCGATTGAAAATCAAATTACGAAAGAAAATGCGCCAAATATAAAAGCAAGCATTGTCGTGGAAGCGGCTAACGGCCCGACGACGCTAGAAGCGACGGAAATTTTAACGAAGCGCGGCATTTTGCTTGTTCCGGACGTATTAGCGAGCGCCGGCGGTGTGACGGTCTCCTATTTTGAATGGGTGCAAAACAACCAAGGGTATTATTGGACGGAGGAAGAAGTGGAAGAGCGTCTGGAAAAAGTTATGGTCAAAGCGTTTAATAACGTATATGAAATGGCGCAAACACGCCGCGTCGACATGAGGCTGGCCGCTTATATGGTCGGTGTTCGCAAAATGGCGGAAGCGTGCCGTTTCCGCGGCTGGGTATAAGGCGGAAGAAAACATATTTACAACATGCCAAAAAATCCCCTATCATATGATAGGGGATTTTTTAGATTGGCTAAGGAGTGAACCGTGCGATGAAAGAAGAAAAGATCATTATTGTTGGCGGTGGCCCCTGCGGGCTTGCTGCGGCCATTGCTTTGCAAGATGTCGGTTATCGTCCGTTAGTAATAGAGAAAGAAAATATCGTTAATTCGATTTATCGTTTTCCGACTCATCAAACGTTTTTTAGCACAAGCGACCGCCTTGAAATTGGCGGTGTTCCGTTTATTACGGAAAATCGGAAACCAAAGCGGAACCAGGCGCTCGCCTATTACCGGGAGGTTGTCACGCGAAAGCAAGTGCGCGTGCAGACATTTGAAAAAGTGGAACAAGTGGAAAAGCAAGATGACGGAACATTTCTCGTGCAGACGACAAAAGGGCAATACCGCGCCGAATATGTTATTGTTGCCACCGGATATTATGACAACCCGAACTATATGAACATACCGGGGGAACATTTGCCGAAAGTGACACACTATTTTAAAGAAGCGCATCCGTATTACAATACGGATTGCGTCGTCATCGGCGGCAAAAACTCCAGCGTGGACGCGGCGCTGGAACTCGTCAAGGCAGGCGCGCGAGTCACGGTATTGTACCGGGGAAGCGGATATTCGCCAAGCATCAAGCCATGGATTTTACCAGAATTTGATTCTCTCGTTCGCAAAGGAATAATTAAAATGGAGTTTAACGCCCATGTTAAAGAGATAACGGAGGATGCCGTCATTTATGAAGTGGGAGGCGAACTCAAAAAAATTAAAAACGATTTTGTGTTCGCCATGACCGGATACCATCCTGACCATGAATTTTTAAAAAAGATGGGAGTCGGCGTCGATCCAGAAACAGGCCGGCCACTTTATGATCCGGAAACGATGGAAACGAATGTGCGCGGCATTTTTATCGCGGGCGTTATTGCGGCCGGAAATGACGCGAATGAAATTTTTATTGAAAACGGCCGCTTTCATGGCGAGCAAATTGCCGCTTGCATCGCCAAACGGGAAAAAGAGAAAAAACAATAACAGAAGGAGGTTTTCTGCCTCCTTTTTTATTATTCCATGAACATTTCTTGGCTCTGGATGGTTTATTTATCCGCAACGATAGTGTTTTGTTTGTATTGTCATTCATTTATGCTATGATGTTTCCAAGGGGTGACATTCATGAAAAAAGTGGCACTAATTACGACAGGTGGAACAATAGCAAGCAAAAAAACAGAAGAAGGCAAATATGTTTCAGGGGAAATGGCAGGAGAAGAATTGGCGCAAGTTTGCCATTTGCCTGATGATATGAAAGTAGAAGTCCATTCTTTATTCCAATTGCCAAGCATGCATATGACATTTGAACATTTATTAATCTTAAAAAATAAAATTGAGGAGATTTATCAAGATAAAACCATCGATGGCATCGTCGTTACTCATGGAACCGATACCATGGAGGAAACAGCCTATTTTTTAGACTTAACGATTTCAGATGAACGGCCGGTTGTGTTAACGGGTTCTCAGCGTTCCCCAGAGCAGCAAGGAAGTGATGCCTATACAAATATTCGCCATGCGGTTTATGCGGCTTGTTGCGGCGATTTACGAGGCGTTGGCACCGTGGTCGTGTTTAATGAGCGCATATTTGTAGCAAGACACGTTAAAAAAGTACATGCTTCGAATTTGCAGGGATTCGATGTTTTTGGATACGGATATTTAGGCATCATCGATAATGACAAAGTCTACATATATCAAAAACCGATTCGCAGAGAAATGTACAAAATAAAAAATGAAATACCGGAAGTAGATATCATTAAATGTTACTTAGGCGCCGATGATAAATTTATCAAAGCGGCGATTCATGCTAATGTTAAAGGGATCGTTTTAGAAGGGGTCGGCAGAGGCCAAGTATCGCCAAAAATGATGGATGCAATCAAAGAAGCTGTTGCAAAAGGAATAAAAGTCGTCATTACAACGAGTGCAGAAGAAGGTGAAGTATATACAACTTATGATTATTTAGGCAGTGCTTATGATCTTGTCAAACATGGAGTGATTTTAGGAAAAGATTTAGATAGCAAAAAGGCAAGGATAAAATTGGCTATCTTACTTTCTGCGAATGAAGATCATTTAGAACAAAAATTTTCTCTCTGATGCTATGTTCTTAGTGTGTGTCATCATGCCGTATCACCTACCAGCGCCGCTTTTTTGCCAGAGCGCATCGTTTCTGCAGTGGCAATAGGCACATTTGTCCGCATTATCCGATCTTAAAAACATGCTGTTTCTTTCATGCACTGTTCCGTGCGTAACAATGGTGATTGTTTTTTCAGTTTGCTTGCGCAATTGCCGCGTTTTTCGCGGTGTTATATGCGGCGGCATGGAACCGTTTTTTGCCGTAATGTCAGCAATTGCCCGCTAACGGCGGGAGCGCATCATGAAACAGATGCGTTTGACTAAGTTCCAATGATGCCGCTGTGATGGATGATGAATAATGAGAAATTTTTTCATCCTCCTTCCTCCACCGTGAAAGTTTTGTTATGATGAAATATTAGAGGACAATTTTCAAATGCTGTATTCTCATGTTACCATAGAGAAAACGAATGGAAACGGGGAGTTGTATGTTAACATTAATTTCCGCTGGCATTGCCCCAGGTGTCGCGCTGCTCAGCTATTTTTATTTAAAAGATGAATATGAAATAGAACCGCTTTCCATTGTGTTGCGGATGTTTCTTGTTGGCGCGTTTTTCGTATTTCCCATCATGTTTATTCAATATGTGTTTCATGCGGAAGGAATGGCAACATCTGCGGTAACTCACGCCTTTTTTTTGTCCGGATTGTTAGAAGAGTTTGTGAAATGGTTTATCCTCTATTTTTTTATTTATGACCACCATGAGTTTGACGAGCCGTATGATGGCATCGTTTATAGCGCGAGCGTGTCGCTCGGTTTTGCGACACTGGAAAATATTTTGTATTTGCTGGCAAACGGTGTGGAATTTGCCATGACGAGAGCGCTTTTGCCTGTTTCAAGCCATGCTTTGTTCGCGGTAATAATGGGCTTTTATTTCGGAAAAGCGAAATTTGCGATGAAGAAGCAGCGCTACTTATTTCTTTCCTTTTCCCTTCCCTTTCTGTTGCACGGGACGTATGATTTTATTTTGCTGACACAAGAAAAATGGGGCTACTACATGGTTCCGTTCATGCTGTCGTTATGGTGGTTCGCGCTTCGGAAAGTAAAGCAGGCGAAAGGATTTCATAATCACGAAGGAATTTCTCCAGCAAAAAGCCAAGTGCAGTGAACTTGGCTTTTTTACTTTTTTTTGTATAAAAAGGGCATTTGGAAAGAAAATAGGGATAAAACGACAGAAGCAATGCGGGAGGGTTCGCAGATGGTTAAGAAGATGCAACGGAATTTATCGTTTATCATTTTGGCTGTTGTATTGGCTGTTTGTTTGGCAATCGGCGGAAAGCCGGCCGAAGAAGTTAAAGCATTTTCAAATCAAGTCATTCAGCGCGGGGCGGTTGGAGACGATGTCATCGAATTGCAGGCGCGGTTGCAGTATATCGGGTTTTACAACGGAAAAATTGACGGTGTGTTTGGCTGGAGGACATATTGGGCAGTGCGCAACTTTCAATATGAATACGGGCTTCCAGTCGACGGGCTTGTCGGTGAAAGCACAAAAGCGAAGCTAGTCAAAGCATCGAAATATTATGAGCAATTTGTGAAAGAACAAATTCGTAAAGGCAATTCGTTTACCCATTACGGCGGCGTGCCGTTAAGCCAGCAAGTAAAAGAAAATAGAGGGGGCGGTGCGGCAAACAGTGCGGCGGGAACGACAGCGTCCAATGTACCGAAAGGGTTTTCGCAAAATGATATTCAATTGATGGCAAACGCCGTATATGGAGAAGCGCGGGGAGAGCCTTATATCGGCCAAGTGGCTGTCGCAGCGGTCATTTTAAACCGCCTAGAGCATCCGTCGTTTCCGGATACGATCGCGGGCGTTATTTTCCAGCCCGGGGCGTTTACTGCGGTAGCGGATGGACAGATTTGGCTGACACCGAATGAAACGGCGAGAAAAGCCGTGCTTGATGCAATTAACGGATGGGATCCTACCGGCGGTGCCATTTATTATTTCAACCCGGAGACGGCAACGAGCGCATGGATTTGGAGTCGTCCGCAAATCAAACAGATTGGGAAACATATTTTTTGTAAATAGTGCAGGAGGTGAACAAAAATGATACGAAATATATTAATCGGAGTGCTGGCGCTTGGCATTGCTGGAACAGCGTATTGGGGGTATCGAGAACATCAAGAGAAAAACGCGGTATTAATTCATGCTGAAAATAACTATCAGCGCGCTTTCCATGATTTAACATACCAAATCGATTTATTGCATGATAAAATCGGCACAACGCTTGCGATGAATTCACGAGCATCGCTTTCTCCGGCGTTGGCGGAAGTATGGCGAATCGCCTCAGAGGCCCATGCGGATGTCGGACAATTGCCGCTTTCATTACTTCCGTTTAACAAAACGCAAGAATTTCTCGCCAAAATAGGAGAGTTCAGCTATCGGACCGCGGTCCGTGATTTAGAAAAAGAGCCGCTTACGAAGGACGAATATCGCGCGTTGCAAACCCTTTATAAAAACGCGGCGAACATTCAACAAGAACTTCGCAATGTCCAGCATTTAGTCTTAAAAAACAACTTGCGCTGGATGGATGTCGAATTAGCGCTTGCAACCAACGACAATCCGGACGATAACATCATTATTGACGGATTTAAAGCGGTGGAGAAAAACGTTGATTCGTTTTCCAAGTCAGCGGACTTTGGCCCAGCATTTGTCGGCTTGGAGAAGAAAGAAAAAGGTTTTGTCCGCGCTACAGGAAAGCCGGTTTCCAAAGCAGAAGCGAAAAGAATCGCCCGTTCTTTTCTTGAGCTAAAAGGAACGGAAAGCATCAAAGTCACTGCAAGCGGAAAAGGAGCGGATGAGCGGTTTTACAGCTTGACGATCCGCGATCCAAAGGCGAAAAGCGAAATTTATATGGACATCACAGAAAAAGGAGGCTATCCGATTTGGGTCCTCAATAGCCGGCCGATAAAAAAGCAAGCGATCAGTTTGCATGAAGCGGCAAATAGAGGCATGCAATTTTTGCGGAAGCACAAGTTTAAAAACTTAGAGCTGTATGACAGCGCCCAATATGATAACATTGCTTTATTGACGTTTGTGACAAATGAAAATGGAATTCGCATTTATCCGGAAACGATAAAAATGAAAGTGGCTCTCGATGATGGAACGATCGTCGGTTTTTCCGCGCGCGATTATTTAGCTACCTCCATTCAACGTCCGCTCCCGAAACCGACATTGACGGCGGAGCAGGCAAGGAAAAAAGTAAATCCAAATTTCAAAGTGATGGAACAACGCCAAGCAGTGATAACAAACGATATGAACAAGCAAGTGCTCTGCTATGAATTTCTTGGAACGCTTGGGGAAGACACATACCAAATTTTTATTAACGCGAATACAGGAATGGAGGAAAACGTGGAAAAGCTGCAAAGCGTGGAGCAAAGTTATAGTTAAAGCATGTACTGCGTATTTCACTTCAGGGAAAGCTTGATATAGGCTTTTCCTTTTTGTTTTAATAAAATTATGAGAAGAAAATGAGAGGGAGAGCTGATGTTAAAAATAGGAGATATATTGACATTAGAGCCGCTGGACGGGGAAGGGGAACAATATAAGAGCAAAGTGGAAGAAATCGGTGACGGCTATATACATATTGACTATCCCGTTCATATGAAAACGGGCAAGACGGTATTTTTATTAAATGGCATGCAATTTAAGGCCATTTTTGTCGGAGAAGACAATGGCGTCTATTTATTTGAAACAGAAGTGATTGGAAAAGTGCGCCAGCCGATTCCGATGGTTGTCCTTTCCTATCCAGAAGCTGATAAGTTGGTGCGCATCCAGCGCCGTCAGTATGTAAGAGTAGAAGCGAATACCGATATAGCCATTCATCCGCTTCAACAAGAATTTACCCCATTTACGACAATGACGACAGATATTAGCGCTGGCGGAGCGGCGATCGTATTGCCGCCACAGCAACAAAAACAGCTGTTTCCTGGAATGGTGGTGGAAACATGGTTAGTGCTGGCGATGCGGTCAGGGGAATATCATTATTTAAAACTGAAAGCAAAAATCGTTCGCATCTTTCCTGCGGAAAACAGCGATATATATAAAGCGTCTTTGCAGTTTTTCGATGTATCGCCGCAAGAACGGGTGCTGTTGATCCGCTATAGCTTTGAACGACAGCTGGAGTTAAGGAAAAAGGAGGAAAAATACCGTGAATAAACCGCCAAAAAGGATGGAATAATGGCTATATAAAAACGGAAGGCAGGCTTATGTTCCAAATGAAGCGAATGGAAGCGATTTTACTAAAGCTTGTCATCATTCAATTAGTTTTTTTAATTATAGCCCAATCGCTGCTGTTGTACACTCCGCTCAGCTTTTATTTAGGAAAAATTTATGAGTATGAAGGGATTAGTAAACAAGAAAAAACAAAAACAATCGAAACAATCATCGACCGCTAGCGGTCGATATGGTAAAATGACATCGATGAACGCAGGAAATTCCTGCTTTTTTCTTTGATAAAAATTCATGTTGATAATGGTAGGGGGAACTATGAGAAAAGACATCAGCATTGCCATTGACGGACCAGCTGCAGCGGGAAAAAGCACCGTTGCGAAAATGATAGCGAAACGGCTTTCGTATGTTTATATCGACACCGGCGCGATGTACCGGGCGCTAACGTACCGGGCTTTGCGTCAAGGGGTTGCGCTTGATGATGAACAAGCGTTAATTTCGTTATTAAAAAATACATATATTGAATTAAAGTCGTCCGAGCGGGGACAACTTGTGTTTGTCAACGGGGAAGATGTTACAAACATTATTCGTAGCGAGGAAGTGACCAATGCAGTATCGCTGGTTGCCAAGCATCCGCTAGTGCGGGAAGAAATGGTGGCACGTCAACGCGCTCTCGCCAAAAATGGCGGTGTCGTCATGGACGGGCGAGATATTGGCACACATGTTCTTCCGGATGCGGAAGTAAAAATCTTTTTGAAAGCATCTGTTGAAGAAAGGGCGAAGCGCCGCCACGCAGAAAACATTGCCAGAGGATTTCCGTCTGACTTAGAAACACTGAAAAAAGAAATCGCGCGCCGCGATCAGCTCGATTCAGAGCGTGAAGTGGCGCCGCTTAAAAAAGCGAAAGATGCGATAGAAATTGATACGACATCATTATCGGTGGAAGAAGTGGTGGAACGCATTATGGAAATTGTTAACGAAAGGATTGGGTGATGGTGGACTTTTATTCGTTTGCCAAGGGAGTTGTCAAAAGAATTTTAATCCCTCTTTACCGGATTGAGGTAATAGGAGTGGAGCAGTTTCCAAAAGAAGGAGGGGTGCTTCTTTGCGCAAACCATATTAGCAACCTGGATCCGCCAATCCTTGGGATTACCGCTCCAAGGCCGATTCATTTTATGGCGAAGGAAGAATTATTTCGTGTTCCGCTCTTCAAAAACTTAATTACGATTTTGCATGCATTTCCGGTAAAACGGGGAATGAGCGATCGCCAAGCGTTGCGGACCGGCCTAGAGCTGCTTAAACAAGGGCATGTGTTAGGCATTTTCCCGGAGGGGACGAGAAGCAAAGACGGCAAATTGAAAAAGGGGCTGCCTGGTGTCGGTTTTTTTGCGCTTCGGACAAGCGCCGCCGTTGTCCCGTGTGCTATCATTGGTTCCTATCGCCCGTTTGCGCGGCTTAAAGTCGTTTACGGAGCGCCGCTCGATATGGCGCCGCTGCGTGAGCGAAAAGCATCGCCGGAAGAAGCGACGGATTATATTATGCAGCATATTCAAGCATTATTAGATCAGCATCGATAAGCATTCAGTTACATGTCTATTGAAAAAATATGGTATACTAAATAGAAAAACGGTCCTATTGCACGCCATTACCAATCATGGCCTGGAGTGGTAAGCGATGACGTAAAAGGCGCGTTTTTCTTTGGAGGAGCACGGACCGTCAGTCGATTTAAGGAGGTTTTGCAAATGACAGAGGATATGAATTTACAAGTGAACGTATACAAGGTAGGTGATATCGTTCGCGGAAAAGTGGCAAAATTAGAAGATAAGCAAGTGCTTGTTGATATTGAAGGAAGCAAACAAAGCGGGATTATCCCAATTAGCGAATTGTCGAGTTTGCATATTGACAAAACAAGTGATGCCGTTTCTGTCGGCGATGAAGTGACAGCGAAAGTAAAAAAAGTGGAAGAAGGCGAAAATGAAGAAGACGGGTTGCTGATTTTATCAAAGAAAGCAGTGGACGCTGAACGCGCTTGGGAGGAATTGGAGCGAAGATTTGCTAGCGGGGAAACGTTTGAAGTCGTCGTGAAGGACATCGTCAAAGGCGGGCTTGTTGCTGATGTTGGAGTGCGCGGATTTATCCCTGCCTCTCTCGTAGAGCCGCACTATGTCGAGGATTTTTCCGACTACAAAGGCAAGACGCTTGCGGTCAAAGTGGTAGAGCTTGATCGGGAAAAAAACCGCGTCATTTTGTCACATCGTGCTGTCGTGGAAGAAGAGCAAGAGCGCCAGCGTAAGGAGGCGTTAAGCCGCTTAGAGACAGGGCAAGTGCTTGAAGGAATCGTGCGCCGCATCACCGATTTTGGCGTGTTTGTCGATGTTGGCGGCTTTGATGGTCTCGTACATATTTCCCAGCTTTCCCATACGCGCGTTGCACATCCATCCGATGTCGTGCAAGAAGGGGAAACGGTGAAAGTAAAAGTGCTTTCCGTTGACGAGGAGAACGGTCGTGTCTCCCTCTCTATAAAAGAAGCGTTGCCAAGCCCTTGGGAAGGAATTGCCGAAAAAATCGCCCCTGGTGATATCGTTACCGGCAAAGTGAAGCGGCTTGTGCCGTTCGGTGCGTTTGTGGAAATTTTCCCAGGGATCGAAGGGCTTGTCCACATTTCGCAAATTTCAACGAAACGCATCGGCACTCCGCATGAAGTGTTGAAAGAAGGGGAAGAAGTAAAAGCGAAAGTGCTTGATGTCAGCGAAGCGGAACGCCGTATTTCCCTAAGCATACGCGATTTAATTGAAGAAGAAACTGCTTCGGAAGAAGACTATAGCCAATACGCAAAGCCGGCAAACGAGGTAAAAGGCTTCCAAATTGGTGAAGTAATTGGGGAACAGTTGAAAAAATTAAAATAAGGAGAATAGATCTAAGCAAAGCGGAAGATCGGACGTATCCAGCGTTGCATTTTCTACTGCCGATCAAGGTGCAAGCGGCTTTGATGAATCAAAGCTTACCTGATATACGCATTAGTGATATCCACTTGCATACTACTTAAGGCGAACTTAACGAAAGTTCGCCTTTTTTATCAATGCCTGTCCATACCGCGTTGGAAGCTGGGAAAGCGGCCGCGCTGGGAGCATCTGCAAAGGGATGGCGGGACTGCTTTTAACGGACGCTTGTCGGACAAAGAGTAGAAACGTTAACCGCCTATATTGAGAGCTTCGTCGCGCTTTCACATGATGATGGGAGCAATAAGGACGATCGATAAACTGCAGCGCGTGCCTTGTCATTCGCGGCAATACGCCCCATTGGTTAACGGAAAAAGGTTTTGACACAAAATATATCGTTGCCGATAAATTCGCCTCTTCATCCTGATGGCAGAATCACGGGATGAAGGGGATTTTTATTTTTTCGGAGAAATTCTCTTCCTGTTAGCATAAAAAGGAGACTCGAACGATTAAAAAAAAGCACATAAGATCATCTTTTGCATTCGTCGGTTTTTCTTAGAAATGAGAAACCATCCGCTTGTCTATACGTTTATATCACTTTATTGACAGAAAAGGGATTATCGCCGGGAAAAATGGAAAAAATAAGAGGCGGAGAACGTTGACCGTTAAGAAAGAAGGGAATCATATGTTTTTTTTTAAAGAAAGCAAGAAAAAAATAGTGAAGAACCAACAAGAGCAGCAACTGAATCGAAATCAACAACAACCGAACTTTCTTTCTGCCGACTTAGATCAAAATCTACAAAAACTGCAACAGATTTATCAAAATTGTATGGATATCGTTTTCCGCCAGTTTAAAATTGGCGGAAAAACAAAAGCGGCTCTTATCTATATCGACGGTTTAGCCAACATCGAAGAAATCGATGCAAGCGTGCTTGACCCGCTGATGAAAGAAAATAATGATGCTCAGCCAATTCCTGTCAATTATATATTGGAAGAAAGATTGACCGTTTCGAAAGTAGAGAAAGTGCAAACGGTGACAGAATGTATTGAACATATTTCTGGCGGAAACCCGGTTTTGCTTATCGACCAACAAAGCGAAGGATTCGCTTTAGGTTTGGCAAATTGGGAAAAACGTTCTATCGAGGAGCCGGTCGGGGAATCTGTCATAAGGGGACCGCGGGAGGGATTCACCGAATCATTAGGAACGAACCTTTCTTTATTGCGCAGAAAAGTAAGAAGCCCGCAGTTAAAAACAAAATCAATGAAAATCGGAGAGTACACCCAAACCGAAGTAGTCATCACTTATATAGAAGGAATCGCTGAGCAAACGTTAATCCGAGAAGTAGAGGCCAGGCTTAGGCGCATCAAGATCGACGGCATTTTGGAAACCGACTACATTGAAGAGCTCATTGAGGACAATCCGTATTCCCCGTTTCCTCAAGTTTTAAATACCGAACGGCCTGACATTGTGGTGGCGGGGCTGCTTGAAGGACGAGTTGCAATCCTTCAAGATGGCACTCCTTTTGCTTTAGTTGTACCGGTTTCTTTTTATTCCTTGCTGCAAACAGGGGAAGATTATTACGAACGGTTCTTAATCAGCACGGTAACCCGCTGGTTGCGCTATCTATTTCTTTTAGTATCGCTTTTGCTGCCCTCGTTATATGTGGCGATCCTGACTTTTCATCAGGAAATGCTCCCAACAACACTTTTGATAAGCATCGCTGCTTCCCGGGAGCAGATTCCCTTTCCGGCGCTGGTTGAAGTGTTAATGATGGAAGTGGTATTTGAGGCCCTGCGTGAAGCGGGATTGCGGCTTCCTAAACAAGCGGGTTCTGCAGTCAGCATCGTTGGCGCGCTGGTGATTGGGCAAGCTGCGGTCCAAGCAGGGCTTGCTTCTACTCCCTTGATCATGGTGGTCGCATTAACGGGGATCGCCTCTTTTACCATTCCCCGCTATGCGGCTGGATTTGCGTTAAGGATGTTGCGCTTTCCCATGATCTTATTGGCAGGGACGTTAGGGCTTCTCGGGATTATGTTCGGACTGCTCATGATTCTTACACATATGGCGACACTTCGTTCTTTCGGTGTTCCCTATTTATCTCCTTTAGCCCCAATACAAGGGAGGGAAATGAAAGACGTGTTGCTGCGCGCGCCTTTGTGGAAATTTAATACACGCCCCAGTTTAACCGGAACAGATAACCTCCGTCGGCAAGGCCCGGATCAGAAACCGGACCCTGATTACGGAAATGGCAAGACGAGTAGAGGCAAAGGAGGATTATGATGATGGAGAAAGGAAAAATATCTACCGCCCAAATGGGGATAATGATGTATCCTACGATTATCGCCACAGCTATTCTCATCGTTCCTGCCATCACCGCCCGACATGCGAAACAGGATATGTGGCTTTCTCCTTTCTGGGCTTCTCTTATCGGATTTCTGATTGTTTATATTGCCATTCAGTTGCATCAGCTCTATCCCCAAAAAACCCTTATTGAGTATAGCGAGGAGATTCTTGGCAAGTTTTTGGGAAAAGTGGTTGGGTTGGTCTTTTTATTTTTCTATTTGCATACAAGTGGAATTATTATCCGAGAGTACGGCGAATTTGTTGTCGGCAACTTTCTTTTGCATACTCCATTAGTTTTTGTGATGGGAAGTATGATTCTCGTGTGCTCCTTTGCTGTTCGCAGCGGTGTGGAAGTGATCGCCAGACTTGCGGAAATAATTGTGCCTGTGGTGATTATCCTGATATTGGCCAATATTGCCCTGTTAATTCCGGATATGGAAGTAGAGAATATATTTCCAATCATGGGAAAGGGAATCATGCCTTCACTCAGGGGGGCGATCATCCCGCAAGGCTGGTTTGCGGAATTCCTGCTTATTGCTTTTCTGCTTCCTTATGTAGCCGATCACCATAAAGGAAAGAAATGGGGCATGATCTCGGTCACCACCGTCATGTTAACGTTATCTTTCATCAATATTGCCGTTCTTTTCGTCCTGGGAGGGATTACGTCCCGTTTTATCTATCCCGCGTTTAGCGCTGTCCGTTACATTAGCATCGCGGATTTTCTCGAACACATTGAAGCTGTCGTTATGTCTCTTTGGGTAGCAGGGGTTTTTGTGAAGATTGCTGTCTTTTATTATGCCTTAGTATTGGGAACGGCTCAATGGCTGAATTTGTCAGATTATCGTCTGATCGTTTTTCCCATCGGATTTTTACTGCTGTTATTTGCCGTCTGGTCGGCGTCGGATTTGGTGGAATTGACCCATTTTCTGGGCCATACTTCCCCGTTTTACCGGATTTCGATTCAATTAGGAATCCCTCTTATTCTGCTATTTGTCGCAAAATGGCGCAAAAGAGCCAGTCACCAAAAGGTAACACAACAAGGATAAGGACAGCAACGAAATAAGGGGCAAAAGGAGATAAACAACGATGGGCATCTTACAAAAAGCAGCAAAAATTATTTTCGTGTCCGTTCCTCTTATTTTGCTGGGCGGCTGTTGGGACCGAACGGAAGTAAACGATTTAGCGCTAATCGTTGGGTTAGGAATTGATCAAAAAAAAGATGGGCAAATCATGCTGACAACGGAACTAATCGTTCCGCAAGCAGTCGGCGGAGGCAAGATGATGGGCAGCGATGGCGGCGGCGGTGGAGTTCAAACTTTAGCAAGATCGGGAACGGGTTCCACTGTAGCTGATGCGATCTCGAACCTGCAAGAAAAGCTTCCTCGCCGTGTCTTCTGGGGGCACACCAAGGTGATTGTGTTCGGGGAGAGAGCGGCAAAAGCAGGGATTCGCCAGCATCTGGACTTTCTGAGCCGCAATTCGCAAATTCGCCTCCGTTCCAATGTGTTAGTAAGTAATGGAACTGCGAAAAGTGTGTTCGAGCTGACTCCCCCGATCGAACAAAGCTCAGCAGAGGTGCTGCGGGAGTTGTCCGAATCAAAACTTTTAATGCGGGTAACGATTAAAGACGCCCTGCAAATGTTAAGCAGCGATGCCAGTGCGGCGGCTCTTCCCATGGTGAAGATCTTGCCTCCGGAAAAAGGGAAAAAAGATCTGCAGACCATTGCGTTTATTCAACGTACCGCCATTTTTAAGAAGGATAAAATGATCGGGGATATTGATGATAAGTTGACTCGGGGCGTGCTCTGGCTTCGAAATGAGATCGAACGGGCAAATATCACGGTTACGCTTGAAGGGGAAAAGGGAAATATCACGTCCACAATGTTAAGAGCACATACGGAATTCATCCCTAAATATGAGAAAGGCAAGTGGAAGATGATTGTGAAAGCGACCACGGAAGACGATATTATATTAAACGGAACGAAACTGGACTTGTTAAACCCGAAGTATACGAAAATGATCGAAAAAGAATTGGAAAAGGAGACAAATGAGCGCATAAAAGCTGCATTGAAAAAAGTACAAAAAGAGATGAAGGCGGATATTTTCGGGTTTGCTGACATGTTCCACCGAAAATATCCAAGAGAATGGAACAGGGTAAAAAATCGTTGGGAGGAAATCTTCCCTACCGTGGAAGTGATCGTCAAGACGGAGGCGTACGTCCGCAGGCCGGGAGTTAACTCCGCTCCGCAAGGATTGCCAGAACAAGAGGTGAAACAATAATGAAAGTTGGTTTTATGCTAGGTACTCTTGTTCTGGTTGCGCTTATGTTTCTACACGAGTGGCCGCGAATCCGTCAGGCGCGGAAAAAAGAAAAAGTGGTGTTTCTTGTGCTGCTGAGTTTAGGAACGATTTTGGCGATGGTGTTAATATGGAAGCCCGATCTTCCAGGACCGACGCAGATGATTGACCATATGTATGAACCTCTCGGACGAATGCTTGAAAAATAAAACGGGGGTTTCCGGTTTTGCCTTATGTATCTTTGTCAGTATTATCTGGAACGTTTTCTTTGTCGTGGGGAAGATGAATGAAACAAAGAAATAGAGAACAAGATTGGTGGATGAAGCTGAGCGGGGTTCATCGGAGGACGGGATACCGAATATAGGATCCATTTCCGCAATTGGGGAAAAGTTCTTGTGGCGCGTTTCATACTTAAAAAAGCTGACTCGATTGGTCGTCATGGAGTCAGCTTTTTTGCTGCTGCTATTTTTCCTTCCTTCTCCAGCTCGTCTGGCAGATAAACGCGCTCTTAGTGCTTGTTTCGTTCTCTTGCTGCGCCTTGGCCTTCAAGTCTTGTTGCGCCTTTATGTTCGATGGATTGGTCACGGTCGGATTCGACGCGGTGTGATTGTTTTAGCTTTTTTTCTTGACGGTCTCTGCCCAATTAGTCCAGCTCCTTTCTCCATGGATCATTTTTACTATGGCTATTTTTTGCTTTGCTTATGCATGAATGAATGTTCATAAAAGATGCAATAATGAACATAATAGGAGGTAGAAGTGAAAATATGGAAGGGATTTATTTTTATTTCTTTTTTTGGATTTTATGGATAATATCAACCTTTTTTATGGAAAAAACGCGCCAACGGACAATGCTGGCTGCGGCTGCACTAATAGCGATCATTCTCTCATCTGTTTCCCTGCATATAGGCAGTTTTCACGTAACGCTTGCTTTTTTGTTTCTTTTTTGCTTCGCTTGTTATTTCGCGGCAGCACAAACTTGCCGGAAGCTTCTATATATGGTGATTGCCGCATTGACCACCGCTTTTGCCTATGCCTCTTTCCAGCTTCTCGCTCTTTTTGACCCGGTATGGATATGGATGGACCGCACATGGATGCTTGCCATGGCGCTAGTCATCATCTGTCTTTTATTTTACGAAAATATTCAATCTCGTTTATTATGCCTGGTCATCGGGGGGTGTCAAGGTGAAACGCTGTATTCCATTGTTTCGCAAAAGGTATCGTTTTCGCACGTCATCGGCTCTTTTTCGTTTTTAGATACGGTATCTATTAGTGCGTTTTGCTTGCTGATTTGGTCTCTATTTGAACAGATCACCATGCATGTTAGCAGCAAAAAAACAATAAAGGGGACAAAACAGTCATGAATGAGTATACATTTCCGATTGTATATGGCATTGTTGTCGGAGTGATCACACGGTTATATTTATTGCGGACGGATTATCGCCAATATCCGACCTATTTGCATGGAAGAACGATTCACATCGCCCTTAGCGTTATCGCCGCCGGCCTCGGTACGATCGCCGTTCCGGCCATTATGGAAAAAGAATTTACGGCGATCACTTTTTTGGCGCTGGCCGCGTCACAGTTTCGCGATGTGCGCAATATGGAACGAAACACGCTGAACGAACTTGACCAATATGAGCTTGTGCCGCGCGGCAAAACGTATATTGAAGGAATTGCTATTGTTTTTGAAGGGAGAAACTATTTAGTCATTTTCACTTCTTTTTTTTCCACGCTTGCCTATTTAGTGTGGGATACTTGGGTTGCCATCATTGTTAGCATCATTTGCTTGCTTGTCGCGCGCCGGTTTATGACCGGGAACCGCTTAAAAGATATTGTTGATGTGGAATATGTGAAGCCGCATTTTGAAGGAGCGGGGTTATATGTGGATAACATTTACATAATGAATATCGGGCTGCAAGCGCGCCGCGAAGAGATTTTGCGGTATGGAATGGGGTTTATTTTAAAGCCGAAAAATTTTAATGCGCGCTTAACCATTGCCAATTTAGGGCAGCGCCAGGCGATTTTGCACGATGTGTCAACTGCGCTTGGAGTATATCGCGACTCAGGGACGCCGGCGCTTGTGCCGCTGGCGAAGCGCGATTTAGATGACGGGCGTGTCGGCATTTTCATTTTGCCGCAAATCAATGATATCGAAAAGGCGAAAAAAATTATTGAGAATGTGCCGATGTTGGAGAATGCCATTCGCATGCCAACAAAGCGGAAGTTCATGAAAAAAGGGGAATAGAATATGACACATGAGAAAGTAATTTTAGCCGTCGTTACAACGAATGAACAAAAAGTGGCGGGAGGGGCGCCGATTTTTACATGTGAAACAAAAGAAGAAATGGAGAGGATCGCTGCCAATTTAGAAGCGATTTTAGACGGCATTGCTCATGAGCTGTCGGAACAATTATTTATCATTGTCAAGCATTAGCTTATTGTTGACGAATGGCGTTTTTGATAAAATAAAACAGCTGCACCCTTCTTTGCAAGGGTGCTTTCTCACAGTCGCGATACGTAAAGAAAGGGTGATAGCATGGCTAATCCAGTCGTAGCAATTGTCGGTCGTCCAAATGTTGGAAAGTCCACGATTTTTAACCGAATCGTCGGCGAACGCATTTCTATTGTGGAGGATGTACCGGGAGTAACTCGCGACAGAATTTACAGCAGCGCTGAATGGCTGAATCATAAATTTTACTTAATTGATACCGGCGGGATCGATATCGGCGATGAGCCGCTTTTAGTGCAAATTCGCCAACAAGCGGAAATTGCGATTGATGAGGCGGACGTAATCATTTTTATGACGAACGGCCGCGATGGAGTGACAGCAGCCGATGAAGAAGTGGCAAAAATTTTGCACCGTTCGAACAAGCCGGTTGTGCTTGCGGTGAATAAAATTGACAATCCGGAAATGCGCGATCTCATTTACGATTTTTATGCGCTCGGGTTTGGGGACCCGTATCCGATTTCCGGCGCGCACGGAACGGGGCTCGGCGATTTGTTGGACGCGGTCGCCCGCCATTTTCCAAAGCGCGGCCAGGAAGAATATGAAGAAGATGTGATTAAGTTTTGTTTAATCGGCCGTCCAAACGTTGGCAAATCTTCTCTTGTTAACGCCATTTTAGGAGAAGAACGCGTCATTGTCAGCGATATTGCCGGAACGACGCGCGATGCCGTCGATACGACGTTTGTGCGGGAAGGGCAAGAATATGTTATTATTGACACAGCGGGAATGAGAAAAAGAGGGAAAATTTACGAAAACACGGAAAAATATAGCGTGCTGCGTGCGCTGAAAGCGATTGAGCGCTCTGATGTCGTCCTCGTTGTGTTAAACGCGGAAGAAGGCATTATCGAACAGGATAAAAAAATTGCCGGATATGCCCATGAAGCGGGGCGGGGTGTGATTATTGTCGTTAACAAATGGGATGCGATTGAAAAAGATGACAAAACATTGATTGAATTTGAGCGGAAAATCCGCAATCATTTTCCGTTTCTTGATTATGCGCCGATTATCTTTGTTTCGGCAAAAACAAAGCAGCGGTTACATAAGCTATTGCCGCTTGTCCGCATGGTAAGCGAAAATCATGCCATGCGCGTGCAAACAAACGTGCTGAATGAAGTGATAATGGATGCGGTGGCAATGAATCCGACGCCAACGCATAACGGCCGGCGCTTAAAAATTTATTATATGACGCAAGTAGCGGTAAAACCGCCAACTTTTGTCGCGTTTGTCAACGACCCGGAGCTGATGCACTTTTCTTACGAGCGCTTTTTGGAAAATCGCATCCGCGATGCGTTCGGCTTTGAAGGGACACCGATAAAAATCATTGCCAGACCGAGAAAATAACAAAAAGCGCAGGACGCCTCCCATCCGCCGAAAATTTGCCCGCGTTTCGAAAACTCGGCAAAGAGACTGCGGGAAGGTTCAGGCTAAACAAAATTTTGTTTTGTGTGGGTCGCCTGGCAGTAAACGCAATGTGCTGCCGACGCAGAAACCGAAGCGCTGCGGGCGGATGGCGCCCGGAGCCAGACAAAAGCAGAACGCGAAGCGACAGGCAATTTATAAATATTAAGGAAGTGAGAATGGTGGAACAAATTACAGTGTTAGGTGCAGGAAGCTGGGGGACAGCGCTTGCAATAGTCCTCGCCGATAACGGCCATCAAGTACGGCTTTGGGGACACCGTGCAGAGCAGATCGAGGAAATCAATACAAAACGAACGAATGAAAAATATTTGCCAGGTGTTCGCTTGCCTGAAAAGATTGCCGGCTATGCCGACCTTTGCCAAGCGCTTGAGGGCGTCCGGACGGTGGTGCTGGCTGTGCCGACAAAAGCGATTCGCGAAGTGTTGCGGAAAGTCTGCGCCTGCATTCGCGAACCGATCACCATTGTAGCGGTAAGCAAAGGAATTGAGCCAGACACGCATAAACGTGTTTCTGAAGTCATTGAGGAAGAGATGGGAGAGCTTTTGCACGATGTCGTCGTCCTGTCTGGGCCGAGCCACGCAGAAGAAGTGAGCTTGCGCCATCCGACGACCGTGACCGTTTCGTCGAAAAACATGGAAGCGGCGGAGCGCATTCAAGATTTGTTCATGAACCACCAATACTTTCGCGTTTATACCAATCCGGATTTAATTGGAGTGGAGCTCGGCGGGGCGTTGAAAAATATTATTGCTTTAGCTGCGGGCATTACTGACGGATTAGGGTATGGCGATAATGCGAAAGCGGCGCTAATGACAAGAGGACTGGCTGAAATTGCCCGGTTAGGCTGCGCGCTTGGCGCCAATCCGCTGACATTCTCGGGTTTGACGGGAGTTGGCGATTTAATTGTCACATGCACAAGCGTTCATTCGCGGAATTGGCGTGCCGGCCACATGCTTGGCAAAGGGAAAAAGCTAGATGAAGTGCTGGAGAGCATGGGAATGGTCGTGGAAGGGGTAAGAACGACGAAAGCCGCTTACCAGCTTTCCAAAAAACTTGGAGTAAAAATGCCAATTACGAAAGTGCTTTATGAAGTGTTATTTGATGGAAAAGATCCGAAAGAGGCGGCTGATTCGTTAATGTCGCGCGTTAAAACGCAAGAGATGGACGATTTAGTGAATATTCTTACAGAACCGCAGCGGGAAAAATGAGGAAAATAGGCGTTCGATGATACAAGGCGTTTGCGCTTCGCATACAATACTACGAACAATTATAGACTTGAGCTTCCGGACCAAGGGTGTTGTTGTTCAACTGAAGTAAAGAAGAGCCCCGCTTTACTTCAGTTTTTTATTCGTGCATAAAGGTCGCGCCTGCGTGAAACAAAATACCGTTATTTGTTATAATAGTGTCGAAAAAGGAGGAAAAGGGATGTCACCGGCGTTGGCAAAAATGTGGATTGCCATTGCGTCCATGGTATTCATGTTTATCTCGGTATTTTCGATTTATATCAGCCGTTATAAAGTAAAAAATAAGATTATTCGCTTTATTTTGGCATTGATCGCCTATGTTTTTATGATTTTAGCAGGAATTATCATTATTTTTGTCGTGTTTAGCGGCCCTTCGCCAGAATAGTAGACGAAGTTAAAGGATGGATTTTCGATGAGATGGATCGTTCGTTTTATGATTTCATGCCTGATTGTCTTATCTCTTTCCGGTTGCCTGTATCCAAAGGAACGGCTGAAGCAAAATCAAATTCCGTATGAAGACCAAGTTGCTGCGGTGCAATCGGCGGTCGATCAATACCGCAAAGCAACGGGAGGGCTTTTGCCGATTAAAACGCGCGACATGAAAACGCCTATTTACCAAAAGTATCCTATTGATTTTAATAAGTTAGTGCCGCGTTATATGCAGGAGCCGCCAGGAAACGCTTATGAAAGCGGCGGCGTTTTCCAATATGTCATCGTTGACGCTGAAAAAAATCCAACCGTGAAATTGCTCGATTTGCGTTTGGCGGAACGGATTCGCGATTTAAAGCTGCGCTTGCAAATGTACCGGGATGATCACCGCTATCCGCCATTTAAGAAAATGATCGCGCCGGGAGTGTTTACATTAGATTATAAAAAGCTTGGATATGAAGAACCGCCGCATGCCGTCAGCCCGTTTTCCGGCAATAATTTGCCGTTTGTCATCGATGGGAATGGGGAAATTTATATCGATTACCGCATCGATTTATATAACGCGTTAAAAAAAGAGAAACACCATTACCGCCCGGGCGATGACATTCGCGACATATTGGTGAAACATTCGCTATTTGTGCCTGCCTATTCCCTTCCGTATACGATCGACGCCAAAACAAATGAACCGGTTTTTTTAACAAAATGAGTCATGAACCCTTCTCTAGGAAAATACATTCTAGAGAAGGGATTTTTTATACATTTTTAGTCATAAACAAATAGGACAACATCATATTCATATAGTGTCCTATGATACTAGTGAATTCGGTTGTTAATTATAACGGCCCAAAAGACTGGAGGGAGTCATTTGGAAAAAGTCGATATTTTCAAAGATATCGCCGAACGAACTGGTGGCGATATTTATTTAGGGGTAGTCGGTGCGGTCCGAACAGGAAAATCGACTTTCATAAAAAGGTTTATGGAACTCGTCGTCATTCCTAATATTCAAAATGAGGCAGATAAAGCGCGCGCGCAAGACGAATTGCCGCAAAGCGCTGCCGGAAAAACGATTATGACCACTGAGCCGAAATTCGTGCCAAATCAAGCGGTGACCGTTAAAGTCGACGAAGGATTAGAAGTGAATATTCGCCTTGTCGATTGTGTCGGCTATGCCGTCCCCGGTGCAAAAGGGTATGAAGATGAGAACGGTCCGCGCATGATTCATACGCCATGGTACGAAGAACCGATTCCGTTTCACGAAGCGGCGGAGATCGGCACAAGAAAAGTGATCCAAGAACATTCGACGATCGGCGTGGTCATTACGACAGACGGCACGATCAGCGAAATTCCGCGCCAAGATTATATCGAAGCCGAAGAACGCGTCATTCATGAATTAAAAGAAGTCGGCAAACCGTTTATTATGATTGTCAACACCGTTCGGCCGCATCATCCGGATACGGAGGTGCTGCGCCGCGAGCTTGCGGAAAAATATGATATTCCGGTGCTGGCGATGAGCGTTGAAAGCATGCGAGAAGCCGATGTGTATAACGTGCTTCGTGAAGCATTATATGAATTTCCGGTATTAGAAGTGAATGTGAATTTACCGAGCTGGGTCATGGTGCTCCGTGAAGACCATTGGCTTCGCGAAAGCTATCAAGACGCGGTCCGTGATACAGTAAAAGATATTAAGCGGCTGCGCGATGTGGATCGCGTTGTTCAGCAATTTAGCGAATATGATTTCATTGAAAAGGCGAGTCTTGCCGGCATTGAAATGGGACGAGGAATTGCGGAAATTGACTTATATGCGCCGGACGAGTTGTATGACCAAATTTTAAAAGAAGTTGTCGGCGTTGAAATTCGCGGCAAAGATCATTTGCTGCAGCTTATGCAAGATTTTGCCCACGCAAAATCAGAATATGACCAAATCGCCGATGCGTTAAAAATGGTAAAACAAACCGGTTACGGCATCGCGGCGCCGGCGCTTTCCGACATGAGCCTCGATGAACCGGAAATCATTCGCCAAGGATCGCGCTTCGGCGTGCGGTTAAAAGCAGTGGCTCCGTCCATTCATATGATTAAAGTGGACGTTGAATCGGAATTTGCGCCAATCATCGGCACGGAAAAACAAAGCGAAGAGCTCGTCCGTTATTTAATGCAAGATTTTGAAGATGATCCTCTCTCGATCTGGAATTCCGATATTTTCGGCCGTTCGCTTAGCTCGATTGTCCGCGAAGGCATTCAAGCAAAACTGGCCCTTATGCCGGAAAACGCGCGTTATAAGCTGAAAGAAACGCTTGAACGCATTATTAACGAAGGGTCCGGCGGGTTAATCGCCATTATTTTATAGAAAAAGGCTCCAGCTTGGAGTCTTTTTTATTTTTATTATGCAAGAAAATTAGTAGGAACCCTTGAAAAACAAGGATTTTATCTTGATAACGCATAGGACATTATGATAATCTTTTATCAGAAAAAGTTACTTTCTTTGGTGAAATGTGCCTAAATTTTATTGATTTGATGAAAATGTGTTGAATTATAGTGATAAATTGTTTAATATTAGGCATGTCACCGCATTTTATATGTATAGAAACATAAGAAAATGTGAAGAAATGGTATTAAACAAGCAATTTTAACAACCCTCTTGGGAGGAGGTGAATCGCATGAATAAGACAGAATTGATTAACACAGTTGCTGAAATTAGCGGCCTTTCCAAAAAGGATGCAACAAAAGCGGTGGACGCTGTATTTGAATCTATTACAGAAGCGCTTAAAAAAGGCGATAAAGTCCAATTAATTGGTTTTGGGAACTTTGAAGTTCGCGAGCGCGCGGCGCGCAAAGGGCGCAACCCGCAAACAGGGGAAGAAATGGAAATCCCTGCGAGCAAAGTTCCTGCATTCAAACCAGGAAAAGCTCTTAAAGATGCTGTGAAATAAGTTTACATATAAAGGCAATTAAGAGCTTGCAAAGGAAGGGTAAGCGATACGCACGCTGCCCTTCTTTTTTGCTTTTTTTTCGTTACATATGCTAGAATCGGATTACATTCAGCTTTTATGATGCAGGAGGATGTTGCTTGTATGTCACATGTGAATTATGAACAAATTGAATATGCCGTTCGTTTAATTTTAGAGGCAATTGGCGAAGATCCGAATCGTGAAGGATTAGTCGACACGCCAAAGCGGGTCGCAAAGATGTACGCGGAATTATTTTCCGGATTGCATGAAGATCCGAAGCAATATTTTCAAACCGTGTTCAATGAAGACCATGAGGAGTTAGTGCTTGTCAAAGATATTCCGTTTTACTCCATGTGCGAGCACCATTTGGTCCCGTTTTTCGGCGTCGCGCATGTTGCCTATATTCCTCGTGACGGAAAAGTGACAGGATTAAGCAAGCTGGCGCGAGCGGTGGAGGCGGTAGCACGCCGTCCGCAATTGCAGGAGCGCATAACGGCGACCGTTGCCGATTCGATTATGGAAACATTAGATCCATACGGAGTAATGGTAGTGGTGGAAGCGGAACATATGTGCATGACGATGCGCGGCGTGAAAAAGCCGGGAGCCAAAACGGTGACAACGGCGGTGAGAGGATTGTTTGAAACCGACCAAACGGCCCGTGCGGAAGTGCTTTCCCTCATAAAAGGATAACATATATGAACAATGGAAGAAGGAGGAGAGAGTAATGTACATCAACAGTGATTATGTTGTCATAAAAGCGCTGGAAGATGGGGTGAGCGTCATTGGGTTAACGAGAGGGGCGGATACACGTTTTCACCACTCGGAAAAACTGGATAAAGGGGAAGTGTTAATTGCCCAATTCACTGAACATACGTCGGCGATTAAGATAAGAGGAAAAGCGCATATTCAGACGAGACATGGCGAAATCGAATCGGACGGAAAAAAGTAATGAACGATTTTCTGTGAAACTAGAGCGCTTCAAAGAAAATTATGTTATAATTACTCCGTTATATTTTGTGCGAATTTTTTGGGGACAAGGGTGATTATATTGAAAAACATCATGAAAAAAATCGTAATGTTAAAAGAACAAATCGAACGATTTCTTCACCATTCTTATTTGTTTCAGCATATATCGACAAGGCCAATCGATGAAGACCGCATTTTGCTGTCATTGTCCATGTTAGAAGATGCGCATATTTCCCCAGAGAAAGCGGACCATTATATTATCCCGATGATGCTTGTGCAAATCGCCCTTGATACCCATGATGAAGTGACCAATTCTGCTTCCGACTGCGAAGACGATGATTTGAAAACGCGGCAATTAGTTGTGCTAGCAGGCGATTTATACAGTGGCTTATATTACGATTATTTAGCAAAGCGGAACGAGATTTCGATAATCCGCCTGTTTGCGGAAGCGATCAAAGAGATTAATGAGCACAAAATTCGCCTGTATCAAAAAGATATCGAACGCATTGAAACATTGTTTGACAGCGTTGGAACGATTGAGTCGGCGCTGATTTGCAAAATGGGGGAGTATTTTTCTGCCCCGTTATGGGCAAGCTTTTCGCATGATTATTTGCTGCTGAAACGGCTGAACAGGGAAAAAGAAGCGTTCATCCATTCTGGTTCCTCTGCTTTGTTTGAGCAAATGGCAAATATCGTATTTCCAAAAACAAAAGCGGTGACGAAGGAGCAGAAACATTATTTGCTCCACATTTGCAACCGGTATATTGACCATTGCAAAGAAAAATTGCTAAAAATGAAATTGGACGTCAATGAGATGTTGCAAGTCCGCATTTCCGAGTTAACTGGCGGTTTTTCAGCCGTCGCAAAAAAGACGGTGGAAGAAGGGTAGAGGTATGCATCAATCGAAAGAAGAACGGGTTCATCATGTGTTTGAAAAAATTTATCAGCATTATGACCGCATGAATTCGGTTATCAGTTTCCGGCGCCATTTGAAATGGCGCAAAGATACGATGAAGCGGATGAACGTACAACAAGGAAAAAAGGCGCTTGACGTTTGCTGCGGCACGGCCGATTGGACGATTGCGCTTGCTGAGGCTGTCGGTCCAAGTGGTGAAGTATACGGGCTTGATTTCAGCAAAAATATGCTGAGAGTGGGAGAACAAAAAGTAAAAGAACGCCAGTTGACAAACGTTAAACTGATTCACGGCAATGCGATGAACTTGCCGTTTCCTGACAATATGTTTGATTATGTGACGATTGGCTTTGGATTGCGCAATGTCCCTGACTACATGACAGTGCTAAAAGAAATGTACCGCGTCACAAAGCCAGGCGGCAAAGTCGTTTGTCTGGAAACATCGCAGCCGACATTAATCGGGTTTCGCCAGTTGTACTATTTTTACTTTCGCTTTATTATGCCTTTGTTTGGAAAATTGTTTGCGAAAAGTTATGAAGAATATTCGTGGCTTCAAGAATCAGCGCGTGATTTCCCTGGAAGGGATGAACTTGCTGAGATGTTCCGCGCAGCCGGCTTTGTCGATATTGAAGTGAAACCGTACACATTTGGAGTTGCTGCGATGCATTTAGGTTATAAACGATAATAAAGGTGAACATCATGAAATTAAAAGCGATGTATTCGTTTTTGAATGCGGATTTACGTGCAGTTGAAAAAGAACTGGAAGAAACGGTCCGTTCCGATTATGCGCAGTTGAGTGAAGCTGCGTTACATTTGTTGCAGGCGGGCGGAAAGCGGATCCGTCCCGTTTTTGTATTGCTTGCCGCGAAATTCGGCACGTATGATATTGAACGGGTGAAACATGTGGCGGTCGCGTTAGAGCTAATCCATATGGCGTCCCTCGTTCATGATGATGTGATCGATGATGCAGAGCTGCGGAGAGGCAGACAAACGATTAAGGCAAAATGGAGCAATCGGTTTGCCATGTATGCCGGTGACTATATGTTCGCCCGCTCGCTTGAATTGATGACACGACTTGAAAATCCGCTTGCCCACCGCATTTTGGCAAACACCATTGTCGAAGTGTGCCGCGGGGAAATTGAACAAATTAAAGATAAATATCGTTTTGATCAAAACCTTCGTTGTTACTTGCGGCGCATCAAACGAAAAACCGCGCTGCTAATTGCGGCAAGCTGCCAGCTTGGAGCAATTGCTGCAAACGCTGCAAAGAGGACGGCGGATCGCCTCTATTTGTTCGGGTATTATGTTGGCATGTCGTTTCAAATTACGGATGATATTCTCGATTTTACTGGTACGGAGGCGCAGCTTGGCAAACCGGCGGGGAGCGATCTATTGCAAGGAAATGTGACGCTCCCGGTGTTATTTGCGATGGAGGATGAAAGGGTAAGAGAGAGGATTACCGCTGCTGTCCATCCGAAAACGACACCGGACGAAATGAAGGAAATTATTGCGCTGATTAAACAAACCGATGCGATTGAAAAATCGTACGCGCTTAGCGACCGATATTTGCAAAAGGCGTTTCGGGTATTAGAAACGCTGCCGAAAAACAAAGCGCGGTCTACGTTGTACGACATCGCAAAATATATCGGAAAAAGGGATTTTTAACGCTTTCAAGGGCAATATTGCTAACAAGCAAAAACAATGATACTATTTTGATGGGATTCAGTTTCCTAGTACATACTTAGTAGGGGTGGAGAACAGATGATGGAAAGAACGTTTATCATGGTCAAACCTGACGGGGTTCAGCGCAACTTGATCGGCGAGATCGTTGCTCGCTTTGAGAGAAAAGGCTTTCAGCTTGTTGGCGCAAAACTCATGCAAGTATCCCGCGAATTGGCTGAACAGCATTATGCGGAACATAAAGAACGTCCGTTTTTCGGGGAACTTGTGGACTTTATTACGTCAGGTCCGGTGTTTGCCATGGTATGGGAAGGCGAAAACGTGATTGCGACGGCAAGACAAATGATGGGAAAAACAAATCCGCAGGAAGCAGCGCCTGGCACCATTCGCGGCGATTACGGCTTGACTGTCGGGAAAAACGTCATTCACGGTTCGGACTCCCCAGAAAGCGCTGAACGGGAAATTCGTTTATTTTTCAAAGAAGAAGAGCTTGTTGATTACTCCAAATTAATGAACCAATGGATATACTAAAAGACGATGACCGGTCAGTGTAATGGCCGGTTTTATTTTGCATTTTTTATTCTCTTTTCCACCTGTTTTGCGCTATACTAAAACATAGACATTCGCTTGGAAATGAGAAAGAGAGAGGAAAACGGGGATGAACGATTACCAGCAGTTTATTGAGAATGTCAAGCGAAAAACAGGCATTGATCTTTCGCAATATAAAGAGGCGCAAATGAAACGGCGCTTAACGTCGCTCTATGAAAAAAGAGGGCTGAAAAGCTTCCAGCAGTTTTTCCTAGAAATGGAAAAAGATGAAAAGCTGTTTCATGAGTTTCTTGACCGAATGACGATTAACGTGTCGGAATTTTACCGAAATGCCAAACGGTGGGAAGTGCTTGAAAAGAAAATATTGCCAAAACTGCTTGAGCAAAACCGCCATTTAAAAATATGGAGCGCTGCATGCTCAACCGGGGAAGAGCCTTATACGTTGGCAATGGTTGTATCGAAATTGGTGCCGCTCGCCCGTGTTTCGATTTTAGCGACTGATATCGATGAAAACGCGATCGCTCGCGCGAAAATAGGGATGTATACGGAACGGTCGTTGCAAGAATTGCCGGAAGAAATGAGAAGGAAGTTTTTTACAAAAGAAGGAATGTATTATAAAATCGACGAAATGATCAAAAGAGCGGTGACGTTTAAAAAGCACAACTTGCTCGCCGATCCGTTTGACCGCCAATTCGATTTGATTGTCTGCCGCAACGTGCTGATTTATTTTACCGAAGAGGCGAAAGAACGGCTTTACTATAAATTTAACCAAGCGCTGCGGCCGGGCGGAATCTTATTTGTCGGCAGCACGGAACAGATTTTTAACCCGGGCTTGTATGGCTTTGAAATGGAAGATACGTTTTTTTACCGTAAAATCAATTAGCCTCTTGAAGAGTTCATCGGCAAGATGAATTCTTTTTTTATCGGAAACTATTTTCATTTTTCATATTTATGATATATTGTTACTTAAACGCGTTAAAGAGTTGAAGGGAGAGACAAAGATGAGATATTTAACAGCAGGTGAATCACACGGACCGCAATTAACGACGATTTTGGAGGGGGTGCCGGCAGGCCTGACACTGCTTGCCGAACATATTAATAAAGAGCTGGCAAGAAGACAAAAAGGATACGGGCGCGGCCGGCGGATGCAAATTGAAAAAGATGAAGTGAAGATTTTCAGCGGCGTCCGCCATGGAAAAACGCTAGGTTCTCCGATCACGCTTGTCGTCGAAAACCGCGATTGGAAACATTGGCAAACCATTATGTCGATTGAACCGATTGATCCGGCAGAAGAAGTAAAACGGAAAGTGACGCGCCCGCGCCCAGGCCATGCCGATTTAAACGGCGCGTTAAAATACGGACACCGCGATATGCGCAACGTATTGGAACGCTCATCAGCGCGGGAAACGACGGTGCGGGTTGCGGCCGGAGCGGTGGCCAAACGGATTCTTGAAGAGCTTGGCATCCGCGTTGCCGGACATGTGATAGAAATCGGCGGGGTTCGCGCGGAGCGCCTCGATTATCGTTCGCTCGAAGAATTGCAGCAAGTGACAGAAGAGTCGCCGGTGCGCTGTTTTGATGAAAAAGCAGCAATCAAAATGATGGAAGCGATCGATGAAGCGAAGAAAAACGGTGACTCGATCGGCGGCATTGTCGAGGTCATTGTCGAAGGCGTTCCTGCCGGGGTCGGCAGCCACGTTCATTATGATAGGAAGCTTGATGCGAAAATTGCTGCAGCGATCGTTAGCATTAACGCATTTAAAGGCGTCGAATTTGGCATCGGCTTTGAAGCGGCGCGGCGCCCGGGAAGCGAAGTGCATGATGAAATTATTTGGAGCGAAGAAACAGGATTTATGCGGCGGACAAACCGCGCCGGCGGGTTTGAAGGCGGGATGACAACCGGGATGCCGATTGTCGTGCGCGGAGTGATGAAGCCGATTCCGACGTTGTACAAACCGCTGCAAAGCGTGGATATTGAAACGAAAGAGCCGTTTACGGCAAGCATCGAGCGTTCTGACAGCTGCGCGGTGCCGGCGGCAAGCGTTGTTGCGGAAGCGGTCGTTGCTTGGGAAGTTGCTGCGGCAATCGTCGATCAGTTTGGGCAAGACCGGATGGATCTCATTAAAGAAAATATCGAAAAAATGCGCCGTTACGCGAAGGGGTTTTAATGATGGAACGAATTTGGATCGAAACGAAGACAAAACAATATCCGTTGTTTCTCGGCGAAGGAGTTATTGAATCTCTTCCGGATATTCTCCGCCAGCTGTCTTTTTCGGAAAGGACGAAAGTGCTTATTATTACCGACCAAACGTTAGAACGTTTGTATTTGCCGAAGCTTCGCGCGCTGCTCGCCGGTGACTATGAGGTGTTTGCGCATGTCATACCGGGCGGGGAAGAAGCGAAATCGTTTGAGCAATATTACGCATGCCAAACGACCGCGCTTCAATGCGGGCTTGACCGCAAGTCGCTGATTCTTGCCTTCGGCGGCGGCGTCGTCGGCGATTTAGCGGGATTTGTAGCCGCTACGTACATGCGCGGCATCCGCTATATTCAAATACCGACAACGCTTCTTGCGCATGACAGTGCTGTCGGCGGCAAAGTAGCGATCAATCATCCGCTCGGCAAAAACATGATAGGAGCGTTTTATCAACCGGAGGCGGTTGTTTATGACATCGCTTTTTTGCGTTCTCTGCCGGAAAAAGAACTGCGCTCCGGTTTTGCCGAAGTCATCAAACACGCGCTGATTCGCGACCGCGATTTTTATGAATGGCTCCGGCGAGAAGTCCGCACGCTTGCCGACTTAAAAGGAGAACGATTGCAATATTGCATTAAGAAAGGAATCGAAATAAAAGCGAGCGTCGTGCGCGAAGACGAAAAAGAAGCAGGCGTCCGCGCGCATTTAAATTTTGGGCATACGCTTGGGCACGCGATTGAAAATGAGCTCGGCTATGGAGCGATAACGCATGGCGATGCGGTGGCGGTTGGAATGCTGTTTGCGCTTTTTGCCAGCGAACGGGTATATGGAGTATCGTTTGCCGGCCATCATTTTTCTTCTTGGTTCCGTACATACGGGTTTCCTGTTTCGCTTCCGCAACAACTGCAAGCAACCCGCCTCCTTGCGAAAATGAAAGGAGACAAAAAAGCGAGAGCGGGCACTGTTCGCATGGTGCTGTTGAAAGACATCGGCGCGGTGGAAGTAATGTCGCTTGATGACGAAACGCTGCTCGCGTTGCTTTATGAATTTTCGCGGCGGGAGGAGGGAAAACAATGACGGAGAGAATGATCCGCGGGATTCGCGGTGCGATTACTGTTGAGCGCAATGAAGCGGAGGAAATTGTCAACGCAACGGAAACATTGCTGAAAGAAATGATCCGTGCCAATGACGTAGCGGCAAGCGATGTGTCGTTCGTGCTTATCTCTGTTACTGAAGATATTACAGCGGCGTTTCCGGCGCAAGCGCTGCGTCGTTTAGAAGGATGGACATACGTTCCGGTTATGTGTATGCGGGAAATTCCTGTTCCCCATTCACTGCCGCGTTGCATACGGGTGATGATGACCGTCCATACCGCGAAAAAACAAGAGGAAATTTCTCACATTTATTTGCGGGATGCTGTGGCATTGCGCCCGGATTTGTTGACAAAAAAAACAGAAAATAATATGATAAAAAGCAAAAGTAATAAGTGAATAGTGGAAGAAGAGGAGAGTGAGATGAGGGTAGATGAGAGTGAGTGAGTTAAGCTGAGGTGAGTTTTTGCACAGACGAGGAGAAGTCTACCCAAAGACCATTTGTCTTTGGGTTTTTTCATTTCCTCATGATTTCGCCTCATAAACCCTCATTCTCCATCCGAACGAACGGAGGGGAGAATCATTGAAAAACTGCACGATCACCACTTTTTTAGAAGATGCGACCCATTTCCTGACGATTCCGATTGTGCGCCGCTTTTTTGCGGATGTGTTCGAGCCGCTGAAAATCTTTGAAAATTTGCAAGAGGAACCAGTATTTTTGCTTGAAAGCAAAGATGAGCCATCGCCGTGGGCGCGTTATTCCTTTATTGGCATATCACCTTTTTTGACAATTGAAAGCGAAACAGGCCGTTCATTTTCAGTAATGGATGAGCATGGCAAAGAAATCTTAAAAGCTTCTTCGCTCAAAGAAGCGTTTTTGTTTATCGAAAAACGGTTGTGCGTGAAGCGGCTTACCGATGACATTCCATTCGTTGGCGGCGCAGTCGGCTTTTTAGGGTATGATTTTATTTCCGCAATCGAAAAAGTCCCAATGCATTCCAATCGCGATATTCCGATGAAAACAGGCTATTTTACGTTTTGCGAATCGCTGATCGTATTTGACCATTATAAGCGGGAGATTGTGTTTATTCATTATGTCCGTTTGTCCGACAAGGACAGTGAGGAAACGAAAAAGAAAAAATATGAAGAAGGAATCAAGCGGATAGAAACGTTAATGAAAAAGGCGGTGAGCGGACGGGAAGAGCCACTGTTATTGCTTCGCGCCGACGATGAAGAAACGAGCGTTTCCTTTCAAAACGTTATATCCAATTATGACAAAGCATCATTTATGAGGGATGTTGAAAAAATCAAAAACTATATCGTGCGCGGCGATATTTTCCAGGCCGTATTGTCACAGCGGTTTACCGTTCCCGTTCAAGCAAGCGGTTTTCAAATATATCGCATGTTGCGCCATATTAACCCGTCGCCATATATGTTTTATTTTCGCGTCGGCAATATAGAAATTGTCGGGAGTTCCCCAGAAAAGCTCATTCAAGTTTATCACCGCCATATGGAAATCCATCCGATCGCCGGGACGAGAAGACGGGGGCGGTCGGTGGAAGAAGACGAGCGCCTGCAACAGGAGCTTTACGATGATCCGAAAGAAAGAGCAGAACATTACATGCTGGTCGATTTAGCGCGCAATGACATCGGAAAAGTCGCGGAATATGGCACAGTCAAGACGCCGGTGTTAATGGAAATCGGAAAATTTTCTCATGTGATGCATCTGATTTCGAAAGTAACCGGTGTGCTAAAAGAAGAGATTCACCCGATTGACGCTCTGCTGGCCGCATTTCCGGCAGGAACGGTAAGCGGGGCGCCGAAAGTAAGGGCAATGCAAATTTTGCAGGAGCTAGAGCCGACGGCGAGAAATTTATACGCCGGCACGATTGCCTATATCGGTTTTGATGGCAATATTGATTCATGCATCGCGATTCGGACGGCGATTGTCAAAGACGGTTATGCTTATGTGCAAGCGGGCGCGGGGATTGTCGCCGATTCCGTTCCTGAATTGGAATGGAAGGAAACGCGCAATAAAGCGAGCGCCTTAATAAAAGCGATTGAACGTGCCGAGCAACTGTTTGTGAAAGGGGAGAATATGTATGTTTAAACAACTTCTTGGCAAATGTGCCGAAGGATATAAGTTGACAGAAGATGAAGCGTATGAAGCGATGACGGCAATCATGTCCGGAGAAGCAACGGCTAGTCAAATTGCCAGTTTCTTATCGATTTTGCGGCTGCGCGGGGAAACGGTTGACGAACTGACAGGGTTGGTGAAAGCGATGCGCGATCAGATGATGACGCTCGATTATGAAGAAGACGTGATCGACACGTGCGGAACGGGCGGAGACGAAGCAGCGACGTTTAACATTTCTACCGCGGCGGCGATCGTCGTGTCGTCGCTTGGCGTCAAAGTAGCCAAACACGGCAATCGTGCGGTTTCTTCGAAAAGCGGAAGCGCGGACGTGTTAGAAGCGCTTCACATCGATATTCAAGCGACGCCGGAAGAAGCGAAACAAGCGTTAAAGACGAAAGGACTGACTTTTTTATTCGCGCCGCTTTACCATTCAGCGATGAAATATGCCGCGTTACCGCGCAAAGAAATTGGTTTTCGCACCGTCTTCAATTTAATCGGCCCGCTGGCGAACCCGGCGCGGTGCAAGCGGCAAGTAATCGGCGTTTATTCTACCAGCTATGCGGAAAAGCTTGCAGAAACTCTTCACCGGCTCGGTTCGGAACATGTTTTATTTGTTACGGGAAAAGATGGGCTGGATGAATGCAGCATTTCGGCGGAAACAGACATTGTCGAATTGAAAAATGGAGAAATTCGCCGTTTCGTTCTTGCACCGGAACAATATGGGCTCAAGCGGGGAAAATTAGAACATATTCAAGTTCGTACCGTGCAACAAAGCGCCGAATTGCTAAAGGCGGTCATGGAAGGAAAAGCGAACGAAAGCGCGACAAATATCGTCATCCTTAACGCTGGCGTCGCGCTATATGCAGCAGGAAAAGCAGCGACGATTGGCGAAGGGGTCGAAATGGCAAAAGAAGCGGTGATGACAAAGAAAGCTTATGAGCAATTTGAGCGGTTGCGGATGAAAGAGGTTGAAAAATATGCTTGAACAAATTATCGCAACGAAACGCAAAGAAGTAGAAGCGCTCATATTGCCGGAGCCGCTGCGAAACGTGCAGCGCCGTTCGCTATCAGCAGCGTTGAAGAAGCCAAACCGCTTTATCGGCCTTATCGCTGAAGTGAAGAAGGCTTCCCCATCCAAAGGATTGATTCGTCCCGATTTTCATCCTGCGGCGATCGCGGAAGCGTACGAAAAAGCGGGAGCGGATGCGATCAGCGTATTGACGGATGAACGGTATTTCCAAGGGCATCGCAGTTATTTGAGCGATGTGAAACAAGCGGTGCAGCTTCCGGTTTTGCGCAAAGATTTTATTATCCATCGGATGCAAATTGAAGAGAGTGTGCGAATCGGAGCGGATGCGATTTTATTAATCGGCGAGGCGCTGCCGGCAAAAACGTTGTATGAGCTATATCAGGAGGCGCGCGACAAAGGGTTGGAATGTTTAGTGGAAGTGCACCAGCGCGAAACATTGGAAAGCATTTTAGATATTTTTACGCCGGAAATTATCGGTATTAACAACCGCAATTTGCATACGTTTGTCACCACGTTGGAAACGACAAGCAAAGTCATCCCGTTCGTGCCAGATGGCAGCGTGATCGTCAGCGAAAGCGGCATCGCTTCTTCTGCCGATTTGCAAGCGGTGAAAACGTATGGCGCAAACGCGGTGCTTGTCGGGGAAGCGCTGATGCGAAAGGATAATGTCGAAGCCGCTATTTACGAGCTATTCCAGGAGGTGGGTACGTTTGGCCGTCCGTCTTAAATATTGCGGCAATCGCACCGCTTCCGATTTACAAAAAAGCGTCGAAAGCAAAGCGGATTACGTTGGGTTGATTTTTGCGGAAAGCAAACGAAAAGTGGAAGTGGAGACGGTAAAACAATGGCTCCAGTCGATTTCCCTTGGCGATAAACTGCTTGTCGGCGTGTTTGTCAACGCGCCGCTTGCGAAAATCATCGGCGCGGCGTCACAGCTTCCGCTCGCGGTGATCCAATGCCACGGCAATGAGACGGCCGGGTATATCGCGAAAATAAAAGAAGCGACAGGTCTTGCCGTGTGGAAAGCGATTCATCACGATGAGGACGCGCTCGCGAAGATGAAACAATATGCCGGCGTTGCCGATGGATATGTCGTGGATAGCCGAGTAAGCGGAGCGTGGGGCGGGACGGGAATTTCATTTGACTGGAAGAATGTCCCGGTTTATTTGGAGGAAGCCGCGCGGCAAGCGGCGCCTTGTTTCATCGCCGGCGGAATCACGCCGGAAAATGTAGAAAAGCTGCTGTCATACCGCCCTTACGGCATTGACATTAGCAGCGGCATTGAAGAGAACGGGGAAAAAAGCATAAAAAAAATGAAAGAAATCGAAAAGAAGGTGGCGAACTATGTATAACGTTCCAAACGAAAACGGCAGATTTGGCGATTTTGGCGGAAAATTCGTTCCCGAAACGTTAATGATTCCGCTCGAAGAAATAGAGGAAGAGCTCGACAAGGCGCTCGCCGATGATGCGTTTAAAGCGGAATATATGCGAATTTTGCAAGAGTATTCCGGCCGGCCGACGCCGCTTACGTTTGCGCCTAATTTAACGAAAAAACTAAATGGCGCAAAAATTTACTTGAAACGGGAAGATTTAAACCACACCGGCGCCCATAAAATCAATAATGCGATCGGACAGGCACTGCTCGCTAAACGGATGGGAAAGAAAAAAATCATTGCCGAAACGGGAGCAGGGCAGCACGGTGTTGCCGCGGCGACGGTAGCAGCCCACTTCGGAATGGAATGCATCGTATTTATGGGGGAAGAAGATATCAAACGGCAGGAATTGAACGTATTCCGGATGAAATTATTGGGAGCCGAAGTTGTTCCCGTTTACAGCGGCAACCGCACATTGAAAGACGCGACAAATGAAGCGATTCGCTATTGGGTGCAACATTGTGATGACCATTTCTATATGATCGGTTCTGTTGTCGGCCCGCATCCGTATCCAAAAATGGTGCGTGAATTTCAGCGGATTATCGGTGATGAGGCGAAACAGCAATTCCTTGAGCGGGAAGGAAAGCTGCCGGATATGATCGTCGCGTGTGTGGGCGGCGGAAGCAATGCGATGGGCATGTTTTATCCGTTTTTGGAAGATGATGTGACGCTTGTCGGCGTGGAAGCGGCCGGAAAAGGAATCGACACGCCGTATCATGCCGCAACGATCACTAAAGGAACAAAAGGGGTCATTCATGGGTCGATGACGTATTTGTTGCAAGATGAGTACGGGCAAATTATTGAACCGTATTCCGTTTCGGCAGGCCTTGATTATCCTGGGGTTGGACCGGAGCACGCTTATTTGGCCAGCATCGGCCGCGTTCGTTACGAAAGCGTTACGGATGCCGAAGCGATCGAGGCGTTCCAACTGCTGTCAAGGGAAGAAGGGATCATTCCGGCGATCGAGTCAGCGCATGCTTTGGCGAAGGCGGTTCAGCTTGCGAAGACGATGCGAAACGATCAAACGGTGCTCGTTTGCTTATCAGGCCGCGGCGATAAAGATGTGCAGACAATGATGAATTACTTAAAAGGGGGAAATGATGTTGCCATTGCTAACCGTCACTAAGCCGATGTTTATCCCGTTTATTGTTGCTGGAGATCCCCGCCCGGATATAACAGTTGAGCTTGCCTTGGCGCTTCAAGAGGCGGGAGCCGATATTTTGGAATTGGGCGTGCCGTATTCCGATCCGTTAGCGGATGGCCCGATTATTCAACGGGCCGCGGCAAGAGCGTTGCGCCAGCAGATGACGCTGCAAAAAGCGATCGAATTAATCCCTGCAATGCGAAAAAAAGGCGTAAAAATTCCGATTATTATCTTTACGTATTACAATCCTGTGTTACAATTAGGAAAAGAATCCTTTTTTGCTTTAGCGCAAAAAAATGGAGCGAGCGGCGTTTTAATTCCGGATTTGCCTTTTGAAGAAAGCGCCCCGGTTCGCAAGCTTGGCGAAGCGGCGGGAATCCCGCTGATTTCGCTCGTGGCGCCGACATCGAAAAAGCGCATTGCAATGATCGCTTCCAATGCGCAAGGATTTGTATATTGCGTTTCCTCTCTCGGTGTGACCGGCGTGCGTGATACACTGCCGGAAACATTGCACGAATTTTTGGCAGAAGTAAAACGGCATAGCCGTGTTCCTGTCGTCGTTGGATTTGGCATTTCGAAAAGCGAACAAGTAAGCATGCTAAAACATTATTGTGACGGGGTCGTCATCGGCAGCGCGCTCGTCCAAAAAATTGAACAGCTTAGCGACCGCTTGCAAACACCGGAAAAAAAAGAGGAAGCGCTCGCCGAGTTTCGCCGTTACGCTCGCTCGCTGACAGCACCGCTCAATGAAACGGTGCAATAACAGAAATGATAGGGAGTGTCACCATGGAAGTGAAAACACAGTTGCGGGGGCTTCCCCCTTACCAACCGGGAAAATCCGTTGAAGAAGTGAAACGGCAGTATGGGCTTGCCGATATTATCAAATTAGCGTCCAATGAAAATCCATACGGATGTTCGCCTGCGGCGAAGGAAGCCATCATGAAACAATTGGACCGTCTCGCCATTTACCCGGATGGGTACGCGCGCCTGCTTCGGGAAAAAGTTGCCGCACATCTTGGGGTAAACGAAACGCAGCTTATTTTCGGCAACGGCTCCGATGAAGTTGTGCAAATTATTTGCCGCGCGTTTTTGTCGCCGGATACAAACACGGTGATGGCGGCGCCGACATTTCCGCAATATCGCCATAATGCGGTGATTGAAGGGGCAGAAATCCGTGAAATTCCGCTTGCAGATGGGCGCCATGATTTAGAAGCGATGCTGCATGCGATCGATGAGCAAACGCGCGTCGTTTGGATATGCAATCCGAACAATCCGACGGGAACGTACGTGAATGAACGGGAGTTAACTTCCTTTCTTGAGCGTGTTCCTAGCCATGTTCTTGTCGTGCTGGATGAAGCGTATTACGAATATGCGACAGCGGATGATTATCCGCAAACCGTTCCGCTTCTTCGCCAATATGAAAATTTGATGATTTTACGCACGTTTTCGAAAGCGTACGGTTTAGCGGCGCTCCGGGTTGGATACGGCATTGCCAGCGAAACGATTGCCCGCGATATCGAGCCGGCGCGCGAGCCGTTTAATACATCCAGCATCGCGCAAGCGGCCGCTGTTGCTGCGTTGGACGATCAAGATTTTATTCGCGACTGTGTGGAAAAAAACCGACGAGGATTACAAATGTTTTATCGTTTTTGCGAGGAAAACGGGTTGCGCTATTATCCGTCGCAAACCAATTTCGTGTTGATCGATTTTGGCATTGAGGGGAATGAAGTTTTTCAATATTTGCTAGAACGCGGGATCATTGTCCGCTCTGGAAATGCGCTCGGCTTTCCGACGGCCGTTCGCATTACGGTCGGCACGCGCGAGCAAAATGAACGGGTGATTGCCGCATTGACGCAGATGTTGAAAGCAAAGCAGCTTGTATAGTATAGTAATCTATCATTCGCCCCGTTGCTTGGATAAGCAGCGGGCGCATTTTCTAGAGAAGGTGAAGCAGTTGGAAGGAAATGTTTTTGTCGTTGGGCTTGGCTTAATCGGCGGATCGATGGCGCTGGCGATAAAAAAAGCGCATCCGGATGCCGTTATTATTGGATATGATGTGAATGAAAATGAGATGAAACTTGCCCGCACATTAAAAGTAATTGATGAAATGGCTCCGTCCCTTGAACAAGGGATGAAGCAGGCGGATTTGATCATTTTAGCCACTCCTGTCATGCAGACAGAGAAAATTTTGGCGGAAATGCGCGTCGATGTTTTCAAGGAAAATGTGATTGTAACGGATGTTGGCAGCACAAAGCAGCGGATTATTAAACATGCGGAGCAGTTAGGAAAACAAGGAATCACGTTTATCGGCGGCCATCCGATGGCAGGTTCGCATAAAAGCGGTGTGGTGGCGGCGCGGGCGCATTTGTTTGAAAACGCCTTTTATGTCTTGACGCCGGTGAATGGCGTGGCGGAAGAGGAGATTGAACGGTTAAAGGAATGGCTGAAAGGGACGAAAGCACAGTTTGTCGTGCTGTCGCCAAAAGAGCATGATCGCATCACCGGGGTGATTAGCCATTTCCCTCATATTATCGCGGCAAGCCTTGTCCACCAAGCGGAGCGGTACGAAAAAGAAAATCCGCTTGTCAGCCGCCTTGCCGCGGGAGGATTTCGCGATATTACGCGCATCGCCTCAAGCAATCCGGAAATGTGGCGCGATATTTTTATACATAATAAGGAAGAGCTGCTGGCGCTTTTTGATAGTTGGATTTCGGAAATGCAGAAGCTCCGTTCGATAGTGGAAGAAGAAAACAGCGAAGCGATTTATCGCTATTTTTTGCAAGCAAAACAGTTTCGCGACGGACTTCCAGCGCGAACAAAAGGAGCTATTCCGTCTTTTTACGACTTATATGTCGATGTTCCTGACTACCCTGGGGTTATTTCCGAAATTACCGGCTATCTTGCGAAAGAACAAATTAGCATTACGAATATCCGGATTATCGAAACGAGAGAAGAAATTTATGGCGTGCTCCGCCTTAGCTTTCAAAGCGAGGAAGACCGGGCAAAAGCGAAAGCGTGCATTCGAAAACATACGAATTATGATACATATGAGGGATAGACGGAGGGGAAAAACGTGCAGAAGTTGCGAACGAATGTTTCGGCATTGCAAGGAACGATCAATGTTCCGGGCGACAAATCGATTTCCCATCGCGCTGTGATGCTTGGGGCGATCGCCAACGGGACGACAACGATTGCCAATTTTTTGCCGGGCGAAGATTGTTTAAGTACGATTGATTGTTTTCGCAAAATGAGAGTATCGATTGAGCAAAACGGAAGCGATGTTGTCGTGGAAGGAAAGGGATTAAACGGGCTTAAGGAGCCGACTGATATTTTGCATGTCGGTAATTCCGGGACAACAGCACGGCTGTTGCTTGGCATTTTGGCGGGCTGCCCGTTTCATTCTTGCTTAATTGGCGACGAATCGATCGCCAAGCGGCCGATGGGCAGGGTGACAAAACCGCTGAAAATGATGGGCGCGCATATTGACGGCCGCGAGCAAGGAAACTATACCCCATTATCGATTCGCGGCGGCGAACTTCAGCCGATTCATTACGAATCTCCCGTTGCGAGCGCGCAAGTGAAATCGGCGATTTTGCTGGCAGGATTGGCGACTGATGGCACTACGGCAGTAACGGAACCGTACCGTTCTCGCGATCATACGGAGCGGATGATCCGGTTATTTGGCGGGGACGTCACTGTGGACGGCCGCACGGTTTCCGTGACCGGGCCGCAGCAGCTAACAGGCACCAATATATATGTTCCGGGAGATATCTCATCGGCAGCCTTTTTCTTAGTGGCTGGCGCGATTGTGCCAAACAGTGAGATTACGTTAAAAAACGTCGGCCTTAATCCGACAAGAACAGGGATTATTGATGTATTGCAGCAAATGGGCGCGGACATCACGATCGAGAACGTCCGCAATGAGCAGACAGAGCCGTTTGGCGACATTACCGTCCGCACCTCGAATTTAACAGCGGTAGAAATTGGCGGGGCGCTCATTCCGCGGTTAATTGACGAAATTCCGGTCATCGCCTTGCTTGCGACACAGGCGGAAGGCACAACCGTTATTAAAGATGCTGGCGAATTAAAAGTGAAGGAAACGAACCGAATCGATACGGTCGTGACTGAATTGCGAAAACTTGGCGCCAATATTGAAGCAACAGGCGATGGCATGATCATTCATGGAAAAGCGGCGTTAACGGCAAAGGAAGCGGTCGTTGACAGCCATGGGGATCACCGCATTGGCATGATGCTGGCGATCGCTGCCTGCATTACGCAAGGAACTGTCCATCTAAAGCGCCCAGAAGCGGTCGCCGTTTCTTACCCGTCGTTTTTTGATCATCTTCATTCCTTAATGTAAATAAAAAAGCAAGAAACAATTGCGCGTTTCTTGCTTTTTTATTCATATGTCTTTTCATTCCTTCATAGCTTTGTCGTAAAGGAGGAATGAAGACATGCCATATGTGATTGAAGGAGCGTACGTGCTTCGCCACGGACAGCTTCAGCGTTGTTCGCTTGTGATCGATCGCAACCGCATTGATTATATAAGCGAACAAGCAAAGCAATATACGTGGATGCGCATGGAAATTGGGGAAATGGTCGTGGCGCCTGGACATGTAGTGGTGGATTTTTCATTTCAGCAGCCGCGGTCGTTTTCCCAATTCAAGCAATACGTCAAGCAGCATCTGATTGCACAAGGCTGCACGACATTGCTCGCTGTTTGTGATGTTTCTTCGGAAAAACAGCTTGTTCCCGCGCTGCAAGCCTTGCGCCAGCATTTATTAAACAGCCCCATCGATTATTTCATCGGTGTGAAAGTCCCGCTTCATACGCTAACTCCGTCATTGATCATCGCTTGCAGGCGATGGAAAATTCCCGTCATTTTTGTCGAGATCAACGAAACCGATGTGCTCCATTCTGTCCCATGGCATTGGATTGCAGAGGCGTTAAAAACACACCCGCTTGCATTTGTCCCGCATTGGCCGCAGGAAAGACGAATGAAAAAACAAGAAGCAGCATGGCGACAGCTGCTTGCTAAACATCATATTCCATTTGTTCCGTTCCCATTACAAGAACGGAAGCCGCTTTCCCTAGATGTGCTGAAGAAAATTGGAATTTATCCGCAAAAAGGAGATCTCCGCATCGGTGGAGAAGTAGATTATAATTTATACAAAAAAGAGTCTTTGAGCCGTTTAGTTGCCGAAACGCCTTTTGTCGATTATGATAATCATGTTCCGGTGATTACCGTTCATAAAGGAAGATTGCTTAAGGCAGAAAATCAATTATACTTTTATCCTGGATTTGGTACAGAGCGGATTGTTCGCGCACCGGGAATGTTTTCCGCACATTTTCAGTAGGAAAGGGTTTATGTGTATGAAACGAATCGAAGAAATTGTGCATCTTGTTGAAAGCGGAGAAGTGCAAAAAGCGTTAGCGCTTGTGCCTGACATTAAAAAAAATGGCAGCGATGAAGAAAAATATGAACTTGCCGATCATTTATATTCGTGGGGAATGCTGGAAGAAACAAAAGAACTGCTGGAAGAGCTGGCGCATCGCTATCCTGATGAAGGGGAAATCCGTTTGTTTTTAGCGGAAGTGTACACCGATCTGGAGGAAGAAGAAAATGCGCTTGCAATTTTAGAGCAAATCGATGAAGATGATCCTCTGTTTGCCCGTGCATGTCTCATTGCCGCTGATTTGTATCAAATGCAGGGGCTGGAGGAAGTGAGTGAACGAAAGCTTCAGCAAGCATACGAAAAAATGCCGGATGAGCCGATTATTCAATTTGCATTGGCAGAGTTATATTTTTCAATGGGGCAATATTCCAAAAGCATACCGTTTTATGAAAAAGTATTAAAAAAAGAAAAAACCATTGCCGGTACGCACATTCCTGAACGGCTCGCCGAAGCGCTCAGCTTATGCGGCGAATTTGAGCAGGCGCTGCCATATTACGATGAAGCGCTGCAGGAAAAACTCGACAGCCGGACATTGTTTGGCTACGGAGTGACGGCGTTTCAAGCAGAGTATTATCAGACGGCAATTGAAAAATTAAGCGAGCTAAAAGCGCTTGATCCTGAATTTGTGCCGCTTTATCTCTATTTGGCAAAAGCGTATGAACATGAAGGGCAGCTGGAAAAAAGTTATGAAATTGCGAAAGAAGGAATTCACGTTGATGAGTGGAATAAAGAATTATTGCTATATGCCGGAAAAGTCGCTTTAAAACTTGGCAAACCGGATGAAGCGGAATCGTGGCTGAAAAAAGCGATCGAAATTGACCAAGGATATATCGAGGCGTTGACGACATTAAGTTCGCTTCTATTGCATCAAGAGCGGTATGAAGAAGTCGTTTCCTGCTTGGAAGAAGTGATGGCACAAGGGGAGTATGACCCTCAGTTTGAATGGGATTTAGCGCGCGCGAAACATAAGCTGGAGATGTATTCCGATGCATTAAACCATTACCGGGAGGCATATACTTTCTTTAAGAATAATATTGATTTTCTCGAAGAATATGGCTATTTTCTTATCGAAGAAGGGGATAGGGAGCAAGCAAAAGAAATATTCCAACAAATTGTCCGCCTCGATCCGGGCCATATAGAGGCAGCAGACATGTTGCTACAATTAGAGGAATAAAGATTGCGGTGAACGTTACCTCTTTCTGGGAAAACGATAGAGGGGGAGCGCATAATGACGCACGTATCTGTGAATGAGAAAAAAGAGTTTATTCGTTGGTTTTTAAATCATTACCAGTTAAAGCGCCGGGAATGTGTTTGGATTTTAAACTATTTAATGAGCCATGACCAATTGATGCAAAAGGTCCACTTTGTCGAAAACGCCCAATATTGCCCGCGCGGCATCATCATGTCCACCCATTGTGTCGACGACGTTCCGTTCCGCTTTTATAAAGGCAATGTCATGACGACGGACGCAGAAAAATCGTTCCATGATATCCGGTTAAACCGGGATGAAGACATTTATATTCAGCTGAATTTCCGTGCTTCTTTTCACTCGCCGCAATATGTCGCCGTACTTGAAGAAAATCCGTATGCTCCAAAACAAGTGCAAGTGGACGAAAATGACCGGCGGCTGGCCGAGCAATTTCTTGAAAAATCGCTTTACGAATTTCAGCGGGAACGGTTAATGAAGCTGATTGATGACGCGCTTGACCGGCAAGACGAGGAAGCATTCCGCCGTCTTACCGATCAGTTGAAACGGTTGTGAAGCCTTGCAGCATGCAAGGTTTTTCTTTTTGCGAAAATATGATATGTTGATAAAGAAAATGATGATTTTAAAGAAGGGGAATGCGTATGAAATGGATTGCAGCAGATATGGAAATATACGCAAAAGAAAAAAATTATATCGATACCTCCTTAATTTCGCTTATTCCGATTACGATTGCGGACGGTGCCAAGGCGGCCGCGTCCGGAGGGGAGTTTGTGCAGCTGGTTGTTCAAGAGGCGGAACGGCAGCTAAAAGGAAGGGTGTTTTTATTTCCGCCATTTGCCTATTTTGTGAATGAACAACGTGAAGGGCTCGTTCAGCGGCTTGGCCATTGGACAAGGAAATTAATGGAAGGCGGAATGAAGCATGTTTTTTATGTGACATGTGACCATGCTTGGAAAGAATATGAAACACAGCTTTCCGGCAAGCTGTGGATAGTGCCGGCGGTTCCGCTAGAAAATATGGATGAATCGTATAAGCATGAAATCGTCCGTGAACAAACAGCGCGGCTGCTGAACTTTTTCATATCGCAATGGTCATGAAACAGCGGCCTGATAAGGAAGTTGGAAGGTTAAAGTGACGATGATATTGACCTTGTCCGCTGATTGAGCTATCATTAGAATGTCCTAGTTTTATATTGTGTTATACAATACTGTCCGGATGGACTTCATTTTATATAGAGGGGGGAAGACGATGAGCGACAAACATCGCGTAACAAGACGCCAATTTTTAAACTACGCGTTGACTGGCGTCGGCGGTTTTATGGCTGCCGGAACTTTAATGCCGATGCTCCGTTTCGCGTTTGATCCGATTTTAAAAGAGGAAGCGGGAACGGACATGGTCGCGGTAGCGGATGTCAAGGACATTACGACAGAACCAAAGCGTTTTGATTTCAAAGTAAAAGTGAAAGACGCTTGGTACGAGTCGGAAGAGCCGAGATCCGCGTGGGTGTATAAAGATGAAAAAGGAGAAATTGTAGCGCTTTCTCCGGTTTGCAAACATCTTGGCTGTACGGTCGACTGGAACACGGATAAAGAGCATCCGAACCAATTTTTCTGTCCTTGCCATTACGGGCGCTACACGAAAGATGGCACGAACGTACCAGGAACGCCGCCGCTAGCTCCGCTAGACCGTTACGAGTACAAAGTGAAAGATGGCAAATTATATTTAGGAAAAGCGAAACCACGAGGGGAGGCGTAATACGTCGTGTTAAATAAGCTTTATGACTGGATTGACGAACGTTTGGATATTACGCCTTTGTGGCGGGATATCGCTGACCATGAAGTTCCAGAACATGTTAACCCGGCCCATCACTTTTCCGCGTTCGTTTATTGTTTTGGCGGATTAACGTTTTTTGTTACCGTCATTCAAATTTTATCTGGGATGTTTTTAACGATGTATTACGTTCCAGATATTAAAAACGCGTGGGAATCGGTTTACTATTTGCAAAACGAAGTGGCGTTTGGCCAGATCGTCCGCGGTATGCATCACTGGGGAGCGAGCCTTGTTATCGTCATGATGTTTTTACATACGTTGCGCGTCTTTTTCCAAGGGGCATACAAAAAGCCGCGGGAATTAAACTGGATCGTTGGCGTGCTTATTTTCATGGTCATGATGGGGCTTGGCTTTACCGGCTACTTATTGCCTTGGGATATGAAAGCGCTATTCGCGACAAAAGTAGGTTTGGAAATCGCACACGCAACACCGATTATTGGCCCGGCCATAAAAACATTGCTTGCTGGGGACCCAGAAATCGTCGGTGCGCAAACATTAACGAGATTCTTTGCCATTCACGTCTTCTTCTTGCCTGGCATTTTGCTTGGTTTGATGGCGGCGCATTTCTTAATGATTCGCAGACAAGGTATTTCTGGTCCACTATGATTCGCGCGAGTGCGATGTAGTGATTAACGATAAAGGAGGGAATACGAAATGCATCGCGGAAAAGGAATGAAATTCGTCGGCGATTCCCGCGTTTCCGCTGTGAGAAAGCCGAATATTCCTAAAGATTATTCGGAGTATCCCGGGAAAACGGAAGCGTTTTGGCCGAACTTCTTATTAAAAGAATGGCTTGTCGGATCCGTCTTCTTAGTCGGCTTTTTATGTTTAACGGTCGCCCATCCGTCTCCGTTAGAGCGCATTGCTGACCCGACGGATACGGCGTATGTTCCGCTCCCGGACTGGTACTTCTTGTTCTTATATCAGCTGCTTAAATATTCGTATGCATCAAGTGACTATACAGTCATCGGGGCAATTGTAATGCCTGGGTTGGCGTTTGGGGCGTTATTATTGGCGCCGTTTTTGGATCGCGGTCCGGAACGACGTCCATGGAAGCGCCCTGTTGCTACCGGAATGATGCTGTTAGCGCTTGCGGCAATGGTGTATTTAACTTGGGAGGCCGTTGTCACGCATGACTGGAAAAAAGCGGCCGAACAAGGAAAAATCCGTGCGGAAGTGGAAATTGATAAAAATGCGGAAGGATATAAAATCGCCCAAGCGAATACATGCACATCTTGCCATGGCGAAAACTTGTCCGGCGGTGCCGCTGCGCCATCACTTATTGGCACTGGCTTGAAGCCGGAAGAAATCGCGAAAATCGCGAAAGATGGCCAAGGCGGGATGCCTCCGGGCATTTTCAAAGGCACGGATGAAGAGTTGAAAAAACTCTCTGAATTTATTGCGGGACTTAAAGAGAAATAAACATTCACCAAAGGAAAAGCTGACTATGATTAGTCAGCTTTTTCTATTACAGCGATCAACAGGAAGCAGGTGTGTATTTTCATGAAATGGTTTTATCCGCTGCTGGCCCACCGTTCTGTTTTATGGTTGTTGCTTATCGTCAATGTGATTGGAACGATTTACGGATATATATGGTACCGTTATCAGCTGGCAGAAACTCCGGCGGTTTTTTTACCGTTTGTCCCGGACAGCCCGACTGCAAGTTTATTTTTTGTGCTCGTTCTGATTGCATTTTTGCTTCGCCGTCATTTTCCGCTCTTGGAAGCATTAGCGATCGTGACATTGGTGAAGTATGGCGTTTGGGCGGTTGTCATGAACTTGTTAGTATGGAAAGTGACCGGAACGCTTGACGTCGCAGGATGGATGTTGATTGTTTCGCACGGGGCGATGGCGATCGAGGGAATCGTATACGCTCCGTTTTACCGGTTTCGCTGGCCACATTTATTGTTCGCTGCGGTCTGGACGTTGCATAATGACATCATTGACTATGTTTTTGGAATGATGCCGCGCTACAGCGTTTTAAATGAATATATGGCGCCAATCGGCTATTTTACGTTTTGGCTCAGCCTCGCTTCGATTGCGGTTAGTTATATGTTATGTGTGCGAAAAAGCCGGCTTGTTCTTTCATTAAATTGATGGTCTACTCTTGTCCACTCCTTCATACATTGTAGTAGTGAATGGGGGAGGGACAAGAATGAAGCGAATATGGCTGCTTGTTTTCATCGCATTTATTTATGCATTTCCACCGCATGCTAACGCTGCTGAAAAAAATGACGATTGGAAAAAATTAGATGAAATTTCCGATCAAGCGTTACAATTAGCAAAAAATGGACGGTTTGCTGAAGCGAAAGAAGTATTGACCTATTTCAGAAACCAATTTTTTCAAATAAACGCGCGGGACCGGCTGCAATCAGCGGATGAACTTCGCGCAATTACCGTCACTCATGAAAATGCGCTGAAAACGATAACCGCATCTTCATTGCCTGAAGAGGAAAGGATTGATAAAGTAACACAGTTTCGCCTCGTTGTTGATGCGATTCATTCGCAGCACCAACCGCTTTGGTCGGAGATGGAAACAACGATAATGGGAGCGTTTGATCAGCTCGAGAAAACGGCGGGTCAAGGAAAAAAAGAAGCGTTTGCCGCTTCTCTCCGCGAATTTTTGAATCGTTATGAACTGGTGGAGCCGAGCGTCAAAATTGATGTGCCGCCAGAGGTGGCGAAAAAAATCGATGAAGAAATGGAAATGCTGCAAACACCGGCGTTTCAACAATTAAGCCAAGAAGAACAGCGCAGACATCTAAAAAATATACGTGCGGACTTGCAGTCATTGTTTGAAGGAGCAAAAAAGGATGAAGCCGATCCCTCGCTCATATGGGTGATGATTTCCACCGGGGGAATCATCGTGCTAACGCTGTCTTATGTCGGCTGGCGGAAATACCGCGGGGAAAAGGAAAAAAACCGCACACATCAAAACGAATAGGAAAAAAGGGCCGATGGCGCCCTTTTTATTGTTTTTATTGTTTTTAATGTTCAATCGGCTGTTTCCGTTCATCAAGTGTAAAGCCTTCTCCAAGCACGTCATGAACGTCAGTGACCGCGACAAACGCATGGGGATCGACGGAAATAATGACACTTTTCAAACGCGGCAGTTCATTTTTCGCGACAACGCAATACAAAACATCGCGGTCACGTTTCGTATAAGAGCCCCGCCCTTTTAAAACCGTTACACCGCGATCCATTTCCGTTAAAATTTTGTTGGCAATTTCCTCGCTTTTTTCCGAAATAATCATCGCTCCTTTTGCCGCATAGCCGCCTTCTTGCATAAAATCAATGACGCGAGTGGCGATAAAGACAGCAACGAGCGTGTACATTGCTTCACGGTAAGAAAGATAAAGCAAGGAAAGCGTTATGACCACCACATCGAACGTAAACATCGTTTTTCCCATGCTGATTCCTTTATATTTATAAACAAGCCGCGCGATAATATCGACGCCGCCAGTCGTTCCCCCATAGCGGAAAATAATGCCGAGGCCGACGCCGATAAAGACACCGGCAAACAATGCGGCCAACGTCATATCATGCTTCAGCGGCATATGAATGGTGTAACGTTGGAAAATCCAAAGAAACAAAGAAACGGCAACAGTCCCGATCATCGTGTAGAAAAACGTGTGGCGGCCGAGCAATTTCCACCCGATGAAAAAGAGCGGAATGTTCAATGCCAAGTTGGTATAGGACGGGTCAATGCCAAATAAGAAGTAAAGCAGCAGTGTAATGCCGGTAAAACCGCCTTCCGCCAAGTTATTTTGCATGTTAAAATGGACAAGCCCGAATGCAAAAATGGCGGCACCAACCAAAATGAAAATGATATTTTTTATTTTTAATCCAAAGACCATAGGCTACCTCCGTTTTCATAATAGTCAGCGCCCTTAATTATAGATGAAGTTGTACTTGCAAGCAACGTGCAGGCACAGTACATAAAAATATTTGTCAAAAACGTTGCTTTTCGCTAACATGAAGACATGAGAGGTGACGTTTATGCAAGAAAAAACGGTCAAGCAGCTGCAACAAGAAGTCGACGAATATATTAGCCAATTTAAAGAGGGATATTTCAGCCCGCTTGCCATGCTGGCAAGACTGACAGAAGAGCTTGGCGAGCTGGCGCGGGAAGTCAACCATTATTATGGCGAAAAACCGAAAAAACAGACGGAAAAAGAAAAAACGATTGAAGAAGAACTTGGTGATTTGTTATTTGTCCTTATTTGCTTTGCCAATTCCCTCCATATCGATTTGCAGCAAGCGCATGATATGGTGATGGAAAAGTTTCGCACGAGAGATAAAGACCGTTGGACGCGGAAAGAAAAGGAGGAAGCATAGTGGAAACGATTCGCATCGTCATTGCCGGCCCGCGCGGCCGAATGGGACGTGAAGCGGTTTCGCTTGTACAAAAAACCGAACATTTTCAACTTGTCGGTGTCATTGACCGGAAAAACGACGGAGGAGATTTAGCGGATGTGGAAGGGTTTTCCGGTATCCACGCTCCGATTTATACCGATGCGGCCCGCTGCTTTCAAGAAGTGAAACCAGACGTACTCATTGATTTAACAACACCGGAAGCTGGGAAAAGACATGCGGAAACCGCGCTTCAATACGGGGTTCGTCCTGTTGTCGGCACGACCGGCTTTACAAATGAAGATATTCAACGTCTGACCAAGTTGGCAGAAGAAAAAGAAATTGGGGCGATCATTGCGCCCAACTTTGCGGTCGGCGCCATTTTAATGATGAAATTTGCGCAGATGGCGGCAAAATATTTTCCAGATGTCGAAATTATCGAATTACATCATGACCAAAAACTGGACGCTCCATCCGGAACAGCAGTGAAGACAGCCCAGCTTATTTCCATGGTGCGCCCGTCGAAAAAACAAGGGCATCCGGATGAGAAGGAGACGCTCGCCGGGGCGCGCGGTGCGACATATGATGGAATACCGATCCATAGCGTTCGCCTTCCGGGGCTTATCGCCCATCAGGAAGTGATTTTTGGCGGAAACGGACAAGCGTTAACGATTCGCCATGATTCGTTCAACCGCGCTTCTTTCATGTCTGGAGTAAAATTGTCGGTGGAAACGGTCATGAAGCTACATACGCTCGTATACGGCTTGGAACATATTATCGAGTAAAGCGGCAAGAAGCGAGAGGAAATAAGCGGGGGTGCTATTGTGAGAATCGCGTTGATCGCGCATGATAAAAAGAAAGCGGATATGATTGAATTTGTGACTGCCTATCAGCCGATTTTAGAACAACATGAACTGTATGCGACGGGCACGACCGGCTTGCGCATTCAGGAAGCGACAGGACTGCCGGTGCATCGCTTTCAATCGGGGCCATATGGCGGCGATCAAGAAATTGGTGCAATGATTGCCCGCAATGAAATGGATATGGTGATATTTTTCCGCGATCCGTTGACGGCACAGCCGCATGAGCCGGATGTCAGTGCGCTCATTCGCTTATGTGATGTCTATTCCGTGCCGCTTGCAACCAATATGGGGACGGCGGAAATTTTAATTAAAGGACTGGAACGCGGCGATTTTGCGTGGAGGAATATTGTCCGCGGCCGAAAAGGTGAGACAAATGGAATATGAGCAGCTGCATATGCTGGCGTTCGGTGCCCACCCGGATGATGTGGAGATCGGGATGGGGGGAACGATTGCGAAATATGCGGAAAAGGGGTATCGCATCGGCATTTGCGATTTAACGATGGCCGAGCTGTCGTCGAACGGGACGGTGGAATTGCGGCAGAAGGAAGCAACGGAGGCCGCGAATATATTAGGAGTTGCCACAAGAATAAACCTTGGGCTTCCGGACCGCGGTTTGCATCCGACGGAGGAAGTGGTTCAAAGCATCGCTTCTGTCATTCGCCGGTACCGCCCGCGCGTGGTGTTTGCCCCTTATTGGGTGGACCGGCATCCGGATCATGGACATTGCGCTCGCCTTGTTGACGAGGCGGTGTTTTCTGCCGGCATCCGCCGCTACAAAACCGATCCGGACTTGCCGGCACATCGCGTTCCATCTGTTTATTATTACATGATTAACGCGTGGGAACGTCCGCATTTTGTCATTGACATCAGCGATACGATGGACAAAAAAATAGCTAGTTTGCGCGCTTATGAAAGCCAGTTTACAAAAACGGCAGGATCTGTCGACACACCGCTGACAGACGGCTATATTGACATGGTGGAAAGCCGCGAGCGGCTTTTCGGGAAAGAAGTTGGCGTCACGTTTGCCGAAGGGTTTTTCGTGAAAAAACCGCTCAAAATTTTCCACGATTTGCTGGGAGTGTGACAATGCAGCTGAAAATAGGAATCGTTTGTTATCCGACGGTAGGAGGCTCTGGTGTCGTCGCTACCGAATTAGGAAAATTGCTGGCGGAAAAAGGGCATGAAATTCATTTTATTTCTTCAAGCATGCCGTTCCGCCTCAATAAAGTGTATGGCAATATTTATTATCATGAAGTAAGCGTCAATCAATATTCCGTGTTTCAATATCCGCCGTACGATTTAGCGCTAGCGAGCAAAATTGCCGAAGTGACGAAGCGGGAACGGCTGGACATACTGCATGCCCACTATGCCGTTCCGCACGCTGTTTGCGCTGTGTTGGCGCGGCAAATGGCAAACGGAAAGCTAAAGATTGTTACGACATTGCATGGAACGGATATTACCGTGCTTGGTTATGATCCGTCATTAAGCGATATGATAAAATTTGGCATTGAACAATCGGATGCCGTTACTGCTGTTTCCAATGCGCTCGTTCGCCAGACATATGAGCTTCTTGACGTGCAAAAGCCGATTCAAACCATCTATAATTTTGTGGATGAGCGTGTATACCGCAAAAAAAACGTCGATCATTTAAAGAAGGAATACGGCATTGGTGAAAATGAAAAAGTCATCATTCATGTATCCAACTTTCGAAAAGTCAAACGTGTTCCCGATGTGGTGCATGTATTTTCCCGCATTCGCAAGAGGCTGCCGGCAAAACTGCTGCTTGTCGGCGACGGTCCGGAAATGACGGTCGTCGGCCGCCTTGTGAATGAGCTTGGGCTTGCTGATGACGTCCGTTTTCTTGGAAAACAAGATAAACTCGATGAATTATATTCCATTAGCGATGTAAAACTGTTATTGTCCGAAAAAGAAAGCTTTGGCCTTGTACTATTAGAAGCGATGGCCTGCGGCGTTCCTTGCGTCGGCACAGCGATCGGCGGCATTCCGGAAGTGATAGCGGACGGGAAAACAGGATTTTTATGCGAGCTCGGAAATGTGGAAGAAGCTGCTAATAAAGCGCTTCGTATTTTAACGGATAAACGCCTTCATACATGGATGGCAACACAGGCAGTGCAAACCGTATATGAAAAATTCCATTCCGCGCACATCGTCAAGCAATATGAAGATATTTATTTTTCGCTCATAAAGGGGTGAAGCAATGAAAGAACCGTTCCAAAAAGCGCTTGGCATTATCCGGCAGTTAAAAAAGCATGGATATGAGGCATATTTTGTCGGCGGGGCGGTGCGCGATCTTTTATTAAAACGGAACATTGGCGATGTCGATATCGCGACAAGCGCGCTGCCGCACGAAGTAATGCAACTGTTCCCGAAAACGATTGATATCGGCTCACAGCATGGCACTGTTGTCGTTATTCATGACGGCATTCCATATGAAGTGACGACGTTCCGCGCCGATGGCAACTATGAAGACCACCGCCGCCCGGAATCGGTGACGTTCGTCCGTTCCCTTTACGAAGATTTAAAACGCCGCGATTTCACGATGAACGCGATCGCGATGGATGAAGCAGGAAAGCTGATCGATCCATTTGGCGGGCAAGACGCGATCACCAATCGCATGATTCGCACAGTCGGCGATCCAAAAGAGAGGTTTTCCGAAGATGCGTTAAGAATGATGCGGGCAATCCGGTTTGTCAGTCAGCTCGGCTTTTCCCTTGATGAAGAGACAAAGCAGGCAATTATCGAAAACGCACCGCTTCTTGCCCATATTTCGGTAGAGCGGATGACGATGGAATTTGAAAAGCTGTTGGAAGGCCCGTTTGCCAGCCGGGCATTGTCCTTGTTGGTCGAAACAAGACTGTTTTTCTATTTGCCGATGCTTTGTGAGAAAGAAAACGAATTGCAAACGGCTGCCCGTTATGATTGGAGGAAGCTTGATTCGCGCGGGCAGCGGTGGGGATTTTTATGCCATATCCTTCGCGTCGATTCGCCTGTCCGCTTTTTGCGGGCATGGAAGTTGCCCAATCGCATTATTAAAGAAGTGGAGACGGTGTTACGGATTGTGCAAACGACTCATTCCGACAGCGATTGGACGAAAGAGCGGCTGTTTGCGTTCGGGCTGGAGCATGCGATTGCCGCAGAAACAGTCCGCTCGGTAGCCAACGGCGAAAACGTGGACGAGCGCCGCAAAAAGCTGCGCGAATTGTTTATGTCCCTTCCAATTAAAACAAAAAGTGAATTAGCGGTGCGCGGACATGACATCATGAAATGGTTTGGCAAACCGGGAGGACCTTGGGTAAAAGAGATATTGGAACTCATCGAACGAGCCGTGATTCACGGGGAAGTAGAAAACCATAAGGAGCGGATTCACGAATGGCTCATTCATCGCAATCTGATACGCGGAGAAAATTGTTAGAGCTGTTTTCCGAAGCGAATGGGGAGTTTATTTCTGGACAAAAAATTAGCGAAATGCTCGGCTGTTCAAGGACGGCTGTTTGGAAACATATCGAAGAGCTGCGGAAGGAAGGATTTGAATTGGAAGCGGTGCGCCGCCTCGGCTACCGCATTGTCAAAGCCCCGGATAAAGTGACAGCGAACGAAATTCATCTTGGCTTAAAGACAGAAACACTCGGCCGCCATATTCATTTCGAAGAAGAGGTAACATCGACGCAGCAGATCGCTTTAAAACTTGCGTATGAAGGGGCGAAAGAAGGAACGCTCGTGATCGCGGAGCAGCAAACGGCCGGACGCGGGCGGATGGACCGCAAATGGTTTTCCCCGAAAGGAACGGGAATATGGATGAGCCTCATTTTACGTCCGCCGATTCCGCCACAAAAGGCCCCGCAGCTTACGTTGCTGACCGCCGTTGCGATTGCGCAGGCAATTCAGGAAATAACGGGTATCGTTCCAGATATAAAATGGCCAAACGATATTTTAATCAACGGAAAAAAATGTGTCGGCATTTTAACGGAATTGCAAGCGGACCCTGACCGGATTCATTCGGTCATTGTCGGCATCGGCATTAACGTCAACCAAACAATCGAGCAATTTCCGGAAGAAATCCGCGCCATTGCCACGTCGCTCTCGATCGAAAAAGGAGAGCGCATTCAGCGGGCAAAGCTCATCCAAGAAATTTTGCTGCGGCTTGAATATTTATATAAACAATATTTGCAATATGGCTTCCGCCCGATTAAACTATTATGGGAAGGATATGCCGCCAGCATCGGAAAAGAAATTGTCGCCCGGACGTTAACCGGGACGATGAAAGGAATCGCGCTCGGCATTACCGATGAGGGCGTGCTTATGCTGGAAGACGAAAACAAACAGATTCATTACATTCACTCCGCTGATATTCAATTATGAGCAACCAGCTAGAAAAATTGTGACAATTTTGTTAAAATACAAACATGCAAGGAGAAGGGCAGTATCTTTTGCGAAAGAACTGCACCAAATAAGCAAGTGACAAGTGAATAAAAAGCGCGATCTGCCTTGATCCTTAGAAGGACTTGGACAGAGGGATGAACTCGACCGATTGCGGTTATAAGTGTCCTTCTTTCTCCTCAAGGTAGAGAAAGAAGGTTTTTTTGTTCGGTGATTCATCTCCTCTGTAACAAAAGAGGAGGGACAAGTAGTGAAAACGAAAACCGATTTTTTCCGAATGAAGCAAACGAATGAGCCGATTGTCATGCTGACTGCTTACGATTTTCCGTCGGCAAAACTGGCGGAAGCAGCGGGAGTGGATATGATTTTAGTCGGCGATTCGCTTGGGATGGTCGTTTTAGGGTATGATTCGACGATACCTGTTACCGTTGAAGAAATGATTCATCATACGAAAGCGGTGCGCCGTGGAGCGCCAAACACGTTTATCGTTACCGACATGCCGTTCATGTCTTATCATTTATCCATGGAAGAAGCGCTCCGCAACGCGCAACGCATCATGCAACAATCAGGGGCGAACGCGGTGAAAGTGGAAGGTGCCGATGATGTCATCGACGTTATTCGCGCGCTTACAAAGGCAGGAGTCCCTGTCGTGGCGCACCTTGGGCTTACTCCGCAGTCTGTCGGGGTGCTCGGCGGCTATAAAGTGCAAGGAAAAGACGCGGAAAGCGCCCGTAAATTAATCGAAGATGCCAAGTTGTGCGAAAAAGCTGGCGCGATCGCTCTTGTTTTGGAATGTGTGCCGAAACAAATTGCCGCGGAAATTACAAAACAGTTGACGATTCCGACCATCGGTATCGGCGCCGGCGACGAAGTGGATGGCCAAGTGCTCGTATATCATGATGTGCTTGGATATGGAGTGGATCGCGTTCCAAAATTCGTGAAAAAATATGCGAACATTCAAGAGACGATTACCCATGCGCTTGCCGATTACGTCGCTGATGTGAAGCTGCGGCGGTTTCCGGAAGCGGCTCATATGTTTACGATGAAAGAAGAAGAATGGGTTGCCCTGTACGGAGGAAAACAATCATGATAGTGACAGCGAAAGTGCAAGACATGCAAACAATGATGCAGCAATATCGCCGCGAAGGCAAAACGATCGGTTTTGTGCCGACGATGGGGTATTTGCACGAAGGGCATGTTGCTCTCATAAGAAAAGCGCGCGAAGAAAACGACATCGTCGCATTAAGCGTTTTTGTCAATCCGCTGCAGTTCGGCCCAAATGAAGATTTTGCGCGCTACCCGCGCGATATCGAGCGTGATCAGCGCATTGCGAAAGAAAACGGCGTCGACGTTTTCTTTTGCCCGAGTGTCGAGGAAATGTATCCGCGCCCATTAAGCGTGCAAGTGGTCGTGAAAGAGCGCGTCGACGTGCTTTGCGGAAGATCAAGGCCAGGTCATTTCGACGGCGTTGCCACCGTCTTGACGAAATTGTTTCACATTGTCATGCCGACGCGCGCTTATTTCGGAATGAAAGACGCACAGCAAGTCGCAGTGGTGGACGGACTGATTCGCGATTTCCATTTTCCAATCGAATTGGTCGCTGTGCCAACCGTTCGCGAAGAAGACGGGCTTGCGAAAAGTTCCCGGAACGTTTACTTATCGCCGGAAGAACGAAAAGAGGCTCCGGCGCTCTACCAAGCGCTGCAGCAGGCAAAACAGGCAATCGAGAATGGGGAGCGCCATCCAGAGGCGGTCCGCGCATTAGTGATAAACTATATTCAAGCACACACGCGCGCGGAGATCGATTATGTGGAAATTTACTCTTACCCGGAGTTAACATCGCTTGAAAAGCTATGCGGGAAAGTGATTATCGCCGTTGCTGTTCGGTTTGCTAATGCCCGTCTCATCGATAACATCGTAATGGATATAAAGTGACGCTATTGGGGGGATTCTTTATGTTTCGCACATTAATGAACGCGAAAATCCACCGCGCTCGTGTAACGGAGGCAAATTTGAATTACGTTGGCAGCATTACGATCGATGCGGATATTTTGGATGCGGTCGGCATGGTTGCTAATGAAAAAGTGCAAGTGGTCAACAATAATAACGGAGCGCGTTTTGAAACATATATTATTCCCGGGGAGCGCGGCAGCGGGGTATTTTGCTTGAATGGCGCCGCTGCCCGGCTTGTGCAAAAAGGGGATATTATTATTGTCATTTCCTATGCGATCGTTCCTGAGGAAAAAATCGCCCAACATCGTCCGAAAATCGCGATTATGGATGAGAACAATCGCATTCAGCAGCTTATTGTCGAAGAACCAGCACATACGGTTTTATAATAATAAAAGGAATAAGGGGCTATTTCGCGAGCGAAAAGGCCCCTTTCGTTACGCTTTTTTATTTTGAGGTGACGATATGAAAGACCGTTTTGTCATTATGGATTTAGAAACAACGGGAAATGTTCCGAAAAAAGGCGACCGCATTATTCAGCTTGGCATGGTTGTCGTGGAGAACGGGCAGATTATCGAGCGCTTCTCGAGTTTTTTTAATCCTGAGCGGGATATTCCTCCATTTGTCCAACAGTTAACGAACATTAATGAACAAATGGTCGCTGATGCCCCTGTTTTTGCCGAGGAAGCGGCGAAAGTCGTCGATATGCTGCAACAATCTTATTTTGTTGCCCATAACGTTTCGTTTGATTTGCAATTTTTACAAGAAGAATTGCATATGGCGGGATTCCCCCCATTTTCTGGGCCGACGATCGATACAGTTGAGCTTGCCCGCATCGTGTTTCCAGATGCCGAAAGCTATAAATTAGCAGATTTAGCAAAACTTTTATGCATTGCTCATGACCAGCCACATCACGCTGATAGCGATGCGGAAGTCACCGCAAAATTATTCATCGCGTTACTGGACCGCCTGCGCCAGCTGCCGCTTGTGACGCTGCAGCATTTAAAGCGGCTGTCGGCCTATCTGAAAAGCGATTTATATTCGTTGCTGGACAATATGATAATGGAAAAGATGACATCTTTAGCCGATGAGAAATCCTATATATTTTATCATGGCGTTGCGCTAAAAAAACCTGCTCCCGTGCAGAAAAAAGATAAAGGCGACCATAAGCGGACCACGTTTGCCGAATTCTTTGCCGGCCCGCGTGTACTGCCGCTTGCTCATTATGAAAGGCGGGACGGGCAATGGGAAATGATGAAGCTCGTCTATGAAGCGCTGGAAACGTCGCAGCACGCTTTAGTCGAAGCTGGGACAGGCATTGGCAAATCGCTGGCATATTTAATTCCAAGCGCCTTTTTTGCGCATGAGCGGCAAAAGCGCGTCGTGATTAGCACACATACGCTTCAGCTGCAGCAGCAGCTGCTTGAGCGTGACATTCCTTTCGTAAAAACCATTGTTCCGTTTCCGCTTCGCGTAGCAGTGCTAAAAGGAAAACGCAATTATCTTTCATTGGATAAGTTTGTCGCTTTTTTGCGGGAGCATCATCACAACTATGATGTTGTTTTGTTGAAATGCCAGCTTCTTGTTTGGTTGACGAAAACAGAAACAGGAGATATGGACGAATTAAACGTTTCATCCGGGGCGCGCTTGTTTTTGCCGCTGCTGTTTATGGACGAGGAAGATAACGGCAGCAAACATAATTTCTTTTTACGGGCGAAACAGCGTGCTGAAGAAGCCGATATTGTGATCACCAATCATGCTTTTTTATTGCATGATGTTACTGCTTCAACACCGCTGTTGCCTGATTATGAGCATATAGTCATTGATGAGGCGCACCATCTCGAAGATGTCGCATCCCATTATTTCGGGCAACAAGTCGATTATGTTTCCATTCGTTTGTTATTGACAAGAATTGGTAAGATAAATGAAAACGGCTCGCTTGCGAAATTGATGAAGTTATTTGAGCGGCATCATCTGAGTGCGGAGGAGCGTTTTTTGCGTTGTGAGCGGCTTGTGGAAGAGCTGCAGTTTGAGTGTGACGAGCTGTTCCGCATGATGCGCCGTTATGCATTGGACAGAAAACCGCCGGAATCGGGGCGCTGCCGCTATCGCATTGAGCCAAAAACAGAAAGCGGCCGCCAATGGAGCGCGATGAAAGAGCTGCTGTGGCGGGTGCGCGATCATGTTGCCCAGCTTGTCGACGAAACAAAGCGGCTGCGGGCGGTTTTCATCCAAAACGAAATGGAAACCTCCCGATCGAATAAGTCATGTTCGTATTTTTCCGACGTTTTCGCCTTAAACCAGATTGTCGATGCCTTGTTTGATTTAATGGAAAGCGATGATCCAATGATCGTGCGATGGATCGAAGCGGAAGAAAAGGGAGCGGCAAACGCTACGGCGATTTATTCACAGCCGATTCAGCTCGATGAATTTTTCGCCGAACGGCTGTTTATGCGAAAAAAAAGCGTTGTGTTTACATCGGCGACATTAACGATGAACGGCAGTTTTTCCTATATAATATCCCGTCTCGGATTAAGCGACTTTTATCCGGTTTGCCAAACGATTCCGTCCCCGTTTTCCTTTAAAGACCAGGCGATCCTTATGGTTCCGAGCGATTTTCCATCCATTTCTTCGGTATCATTAGAAGAATATGCCTCCGCTGTTGCCGACGGGGTAACGCAAATCGCCGAACGAATCAAAGGGAAAATGCTCGTGCTTTTTACTTCTTACGAGCTGTTGAGATTGACCGCCGCCGCGATGAATATGGATGAACGAAGCGGGGAACATGTATTGATTGCCCAGGGAATACAAAGCGGCAGTGCGGCAAAACTGACAAGAGTGTTTCAACAGTTTGAGCAAGCGATTTTGTTTGGAACAAGCAATTTTTGGGAAGGAGTCGATTTGCCTGGTGACGAGCTGTCGGTAGTAGTGATTGTCCGCTTGCCATTTGCGCCACCGGATGACCCGGTCATCTCCGCAAAGAGCGAGCATATTCGCGCCAAAGGCGGAAATCCTTTTTACGAGCTGTCCCTTCCGGAAGCGGTACTCCGCTTTAAGCAAGGGTTTGGAAGACTAATTCGCACGAAAAAGGATAGAGGGGCAGTGTTTGTACTTGACCGCCGCCTTACGTCTGCTTCATACGGGAAATATTTCTTAAATTCGTTGCCGCCGCTTCACGTCTATGAACAATCGCTTGATCAGCTTTTGCAAAAACTAGAAAATTGGTTGTGATAAATGGAGAGAAAACGGCGCAAGCTATAGCTACATTGGACTGGCCGTTGCTCCGCTTGCGGATTGTGGCAAAAAAAAGCGCCTTGTTTGCGCGCATATAGCAGCAAGGCGCCTGTGAAATGGTGTAGGCGGGAAATTTTTTATGAAATCAACAGGCGAACCTGTTATAATAATAAGGAAACACAACATGTCATATTGCTGTTGTATTTGTATTGTTGCCGTTGTATCTTGTTCATATAAGTAACAAAATTTGTGTCACACAGGAGGAAACGACGTAAATGGAAAGTAAAATCGAGGTGCTTGCTACCGTAAAAATTAAACATTCCGATGATTTATACAAAATCGTCGACTGCTTGAACCGGACGTTGAAGCGAAACAATCTTATGTTCGGGCTCGCTTTAGATGAAAAGGATAAAAAGCGGGCGATTTTTACTATTTACCGTACGTAAAGATGTGATGGAAATGAAAAAGTGGCTCGTTTTAATGCTCGTTTTTTTATGTCTTGGCGTTTGGCAGGCGGCCTCCGTTTACCAAGATGCTTTACAGCCAAAACAGTCGTTGGCGGAAAAAGCGTTAGAGCGCGCGAAAGAAAAAATTGCTTTCACGCGTATTGACCGCACTTATACATACTATGGGGACCGCACTTATACCGTTTTTATCGGCGAAAATAAACATGGAAAAAAATATATCGTCTGGGTTCCAGAAAAGAACGGAAAAATCGTTGTCAAACGGGCGGAAAGCGGCATTACCGAAAAAGAAGCGATCGCGAAATTAAAAGCGGAGCGCCACCCAAAGAAACTTATTTCCGTCAAGCTTGGCATGGAAAAGGGTGTACCTCTTTGGGAGTTAACATACATTGATCAACATAACCGCTATTCGTTTTATTACTTAAGCTTTACTGACGGAACATTTCTTAAGAGGTACAGTTTTCAACAATGACATAATTAGGGGGAAGAAACGATGAAACTTGCTAAACGGGTTGCTTCACTCACACCATCCACCACGCTAGCGATCACGGCAAAGGCAAAGGAGTTAAAAGCAGCAGGCTATGACGTAATTGGTTTGGGAGCGGGCGAGCCGGATTTTAACACGCCGCAACATATTATAGATGCGGCTGTCAAAGCGATGAATGAAGGGCACACGAAATATACGCCGTCGGGCGGCCTGCCGGCGCTAAAAACCGAAATCATTAAGAAATTTGAAAAGGACCAGCGGCTTCATTACGAACCGTCGGAAATCATCGTTTGCGTCGGCGCCAAACATGCATTATATACGCTGTTCCAAGTAATTTTAGATGAAGGGGACGAGGTCATCATTCCGACGCCGTATTGGGTCAGCTATCCGGAGCAAGTGAAGCTTGCCGGCGGTGTCCCTGTTTATGTCGAAGGCTTGGAGGAAAACGAGTTTAAAATCACGCCGGAACAGCTTAAGGCGGCGATTACAGAGCGGACAAAAGCGGTGATTATCAACTCGCCAAGCAATCCGACAGGAATGATTTATACAGAAGAAGAGTTAAAAGCGCTTGGGGAAGTCTGCTTGGAGCATGACATTTTGATCGTTTCCGATGAAATTTATGAAAAATTGGTGTACGGAGACGCCAAACATGTCTCGATCGCGCAATTGTCGCCAGAGCTAAAAGCGCAAACGATCATCATTAATGGTTTGTCGAAATCGCATTCGATGACAGGGTGGCGGATTGGCTATGCGGCCGGAAACAAAGAAATTATTAAGGCGATGACCGATCTTGCCAGCCACAGCACCTCCAATCCGACATCGATTGCGCAATACGCAGCGATTGCCGCATACAACGGCCCGCAAGAGCCGGTGGAAGAAATGCGCAAAGCGTTTGAAGAACGGTTGAACGTTATTTATGAAAAACTTGTGCAAATTCCAGGCTTTGCTTGCGTGAAGCCGCAAGGAGCTTTTTACTTGTTCCCGAACGTGCGTGAAGCGGCGAAAATGGCCGGTTATGATACGGTGGACGACTTGGTGAAGGCGCTGTTGGAAGAGGCAAACGTTGCGCTTGTGCCGGGGTCCGGATTCGGCGCGCCGGATAACGTCCGCTTGTCATATGCCACGTCGCTTGACGTGCTGGAAAAAGCGGTGGAACGCATCAAACGATTTATGGAAAACAAATTGCAACGTGCGTAAACAAAGCGGCTTTGCTTGGCAAAGCCGTTTTTGGTTGCCTCTCTTTTTGGCGAAATGTATAATATGATGGGATGTACTACATTGTGTACGAACAAATGCTGGAGGGAAAATATACGTGAAAACGACGATTGCAGAAGTAAAAAATTACGTAGGACAAGAAGTAACGATCGGCGCTTGGCTTGCAAACAAGCGTTCAAGCGGAAAAATCGCCTTTTTGCAATTGCGTGACGGCACAGGTTTTATTCAAGGTGTTGTCGAAAAATCGAAAGTGACGGAAGAAGTTTTTCAAATCGCTAAATCGATCTCACAAGAAACGTCGCTATATGTAACGGGGACAGTGCGTGTCGATGAGCGGTCTCCGTTCGGATACGAGCTTTCCGTAACAAACTTAGAAATTATTCATGAAGCGGTTGACTATCCGATTACGCCGAAAGAACACGGCGTCGAATTTTTAATGGATCACCGCCACCTTTGGTTGCGGTCGCGCCGTCAGCATGCGATTATGAAAATTCGCAATGAAGTGATTCGCGCAACGTATGAATTTTTCAACGATCGCGGTTTTGTGAAAGTCGATCCGCCGATTTTGACAGGCAGCGCTCCTGAAGGAACGACGGAATTATTTCATACAAAATATTTTGACGAAGATGCATATTTATCGCAAAGCGGGCAATTATATATGGAAGCGGCGGCGATGGCGCTCGGCAAAGTATTTTCCTTTGGCCCGACGTTCCGTGCCGAAAAATCAAAAACGCGCCGCCATTTAATTGAATTTTGGATGATTGAGCCGGAAATGGCGTTTTACGAATTTGAAGATAATTTAAAGCTTCAGGAAGAATACGTTTCCCACATCGTCCAATCGGTGCTTGAAAATTGCCAGTTAGAGTTAAAGACGCTAGGACGGGACACAACCAAGCTTGAACTGGTGAAGCCTCCATTCCCGCGGATTACATACGATGAAGCGATTCAGCTTCTGCATGATAAAGGCTTTGACGACATTCAATGGGGCGACGATTTTGGCGCTCCACACGAAACAGCCATTGCCGAAAGTTTTGACAAACCTGTCTTTATTACGCATTATCCGGCAACGCTGAAGCCGTTTTATATGCAGCCGGACCCGGATCGTCCAGATGTTGTGCTTTGCGCCGATTTGATTGCGCCGGAGGGCTATGGCGAAATTATTGGCGGCTCAGAGCGGATTCATGATTATGAACTGCTGAAGAAGCGGATTGAAGAGCATCATTTGCCGCTGGATGCGTATAAATGGTACTTAGAATTGCGGCAATACGGTTCTGTGCCGCACTCTGGATTCGGGCTTGGGCTGGAGCGCACCGTTGCTTGGATTTGCGGCGTCGACCACGTTCGCGAAACGATTCCGTTCCCGCGGTTGCTCAACCGTCTGTATCCGTAAAAAAATCCCCCCAAAAAAGGGGGATTTTTTATCGGGTTATGTTATACTATAGTTGAGGTGTATCCGTATGGATAAGAAGAAATTGGCCGAATGGCTCTCGCAAGGAAGCATCGCCATTCCAAAGCTATTGTTGTATCATTATAAACATCTCGGTCTGTCGGAAGCAGAATTTGTGCTACTATTACATATGCACTCTTTTATGGAAGAAGGGATTGTATTCCCAACTCCGGCTGAGCTGGCTGAAAAAATGACGGTCACTCCTTCCGAGTGCATGGAAATGCTTCGGAAGTTGCTGCAAAAAGGGTTTATTTCGATTGAAGAGAACGTTGACGAACAAGAAATTCGCAGCGAAAAATATTCGCTGCAGCCGCTCTGGGAAAAGCTTGTCCATTATTTATACGCCGAGTTGTTAAAAGAGGAAAAACGAGAGCAGCAAGAAGAAGAACAAAGCTTATATACGGTGTTTGAACAAGAGTTTGGCCGACCGCTGTCTCCGTTTGAATGTGAAACATTAGCGATGTGGATTGACCAAGACGGACATAGCCCGCTTCTTATCAAGGCGGCGCTTCGTGAGGCGGTGTTGTCAGGAAAGCTGAATTTCCGCTACATTGACCGCATTTTATTCGAATGGAAAAAGAACGGGATTCGTACGATCGAGCAGGCGCAAAATTATGGGAAAAGATTTCGCAAATATCAGCAGTCTTCCAAGCCAACACAGCCTGCGCAAAGTGAGTATAAACAGACGATTCCATTTTTTAACTGGCTGGAGTCATAAGCGAGAGGCGTTGTCTCTCGTTTTTCTTTGCGAACAGAAAGGAGAAGGTGAATGCTTACGAAACAACAAATCCGCTATTGTTTAGATAAAATGAGGGAAATGTTTCCAGATGCGCATTGCGAATTAGTGCATCGCAATCCGTTTGAACTATTAATTGCTGTCGTTTTATCCGCCCAATGTACGGATGCGTTGGTGAACAAAGTAACGAAACGGTTATTTGAAAAATATAAGACGCCGGAAGACTATGTGGCTGTCCCGCTTGAGGAATTGCAGCAAGATATTCGCTCAATCGGCCTTTACCGCAATAAAGCAAAAAACATTCAAAAATTATGTGCGATGTTGATAGAAAAGTATGGTGGACAAGTTCCGCAAGACCGCGACGAGCTGATGAAATTGCCAGGAGTCGGGCGAAAAACGGCGAATGTCGTCGTCTCTGTCGCTTTTGGCATACCGGCAATCGCCGTCGATACACATGTCGAGCGCGTCAGCAAACGCCTCGGTTTTTGCCGGTGGGAGGATTCGGTATTGGAAGTCGAGAAAACATTGATGAAAAAAATCCCAAAAGAGGAATGGTCGATTACACATCACCGCATGATTTTTTTTGGCCGTTATCATTGCAAAGCGCAATCTCCGCAATGTCATGTTTGTCCGCTTCTTGATTTATGCCGGGAAGGAAAAAAGCGGATGAAGAAAAAAGAGTAAAATTCCGGATTGTTGCTAAACAGCAAACAGCCAATGGTGATAGAGGAATTTTCCGTAATCATTTGCATTGGACAAGAAAAAGGGGTGCCAGTGATGCGCGTGGCAGATGAATTTGCCCATCCATTGTTTTTTCGCGAAGGAGAGGTTATCGAAATAAAGGATGAGCAGCCTTTTCCGCATATGATGCAACACGTTTATTTTTATTATGACATGATCGAACGCGAGCCGTTTCCTTGGGATGATATCGGGCGCTCGATTCCTGCGGTGCTGCAGTTGTGGAGAGAGGAAAAGGAACAGTTGGAAAGCTGTTTTGCCAGACGCGACCGCCGCTCCGCTCGTGCGCCAATGATCCGCGCGCTTTCTTATTTGCTTTCATGTTTATTTTGGCTGAACGGAAAGAAAGTGACGAACGTGCGCCATTGGCAAGAAGAAATTGGCGCATTGCCGCTGAAACCGGTAAATGGTTTGGAACGGCTTCAATTTATTTTCGAACGTTGCGATGTGTACCATTCGTTTATTCAGTTATGTGAATTGTTTGAGGAAACGGGAAAATTGGCATACAAACAAATGGCAATAAACAAAAGGATGTCTCGATGAGCGAGACATCCTTTTGTTGTTTAATTTTCATTTTCTTTGTTGATAAGATCGGAGCGCTGCTGAGCGTTTGTGCCAATGGAGTTATTGCGTTGAGCATTATTGTTGTTTCCTATGTTGTTATGTTGAGCATTCCCGTTGTTTCCTCCGCTACCATTATTATTTTGCGGCGGAGGAGTCGGATTGGTAGATGGCGGTGTTGGAGACGGGGTACCGCCGGAATTGCCGCCACCGTTATTGCCATTGTTTCCATTATTGCCATTGTTGCCGTTGTTGCCCGGATTATTGTCATTGCCGTTATTCCCGCTGTTTCCGTTATTGCCATTGTTGTTGCCGTTTGTTCCATTGCCGTTTTCATTTGGTTGTTGGCCGTTGTTTGTGTCTTGGTTTGGCTGATCGGATGGCGGTGTTTGCCCTTGGTTTTCATTTCCTTGGATATTTTCGCCTTCTCCTGGCACGCGCACGCTCGTTAGCGCCGGTTTGCTTTGATTTTCTCCATCTTTTGCGTAAACGGCAAATGTGTAAACAGCGCCTGGCGTTGGATTATTCACGATAATGGATTGTTCTCCCGTTGTGATGACGTTTTGCTCACCTTTATCGTTTTTAATCCGGATTTCAAAGATGGTATTTCCGTTTGCATTGCTATAGTTCCATGAAACAACGATGGAATTCGTTGCTTGGTTATACGCTGCTTGCAAGTTCGTTACCGATGGTAGCGTTTCTGGCTCGTCGTCTTTCGCCACTTCTGTCGGTTCTGTACCACGGACAAAACATTCGTAGGTGATTTCGCTTTCTGGCGTATATTTGCTTGCCAGTTTTGGCGGATTAGAACCTTTTTTAATCGGCAATTTTACCACGCTTTTTGGCATTTTAAAATCGCTGCCGCCATCATCGATATGTGAAATGACACGCTTAAACAAAAGGCGTGAAATTCTTTGCTCATGGTCTGTAAGATCCGCAGTGCTGCTGCGTTTGCTAAATCCGGTCCAGACCGCTGCTGTATAGTTTGGCGTGTAGCCGACAAACCAGCTATCTGGCACGGCGCGTTCAGACAGGCCGTATTTTCTCGCCACTTCGCTAGGGTAGTTTGTTGTTCCCGTTTTACCGGCAACATGGAGCCCAGGAACGTTCGCCAGCGTCCCTGTCCCGTATTGGACGACCGATTTTAACATATCAGTGATCATGTACGCCGTATAATCCTTCATCACTCTTTTCGGTTTCGGTTTTAAGTTCATCTCAGTGCCGTCCGGAAAGACGATTTTCGTAACGGCGTGCGGCTTAATATATACCCCGTTATTGGCAAAGGCGCTGTAGGCCCCGGCCATTTGCAATGGGGAAACGCGGTTTTCCAAGCCGCCGATCGCGTACGCTTCGTGCACTTCGTCAAGCCCCATGCCGAGCCTGTTTGCAAATTCTTTTGCCCGCTCTCTTCCAACCGCTTGCAGCGCTTTTAACGCTGGAATGTTGCGGGATTTTGCCAAAGCATAGCGCATCGTCATCGGGCCTAAATACCTTCTATCGGCATTTCGAATCGGTTTGCCGTTAGAGTAAGAATATGGTTCATCGACGATTTGATGGGCAGTCGACCATTTTAAGTATTCAATCGCCGGACCGTAATCCAAAATCGGTTTAATGGCTGAGCCAGGCTGGCCGACTGGCTGAATCGCATAGTTAAACCCAAATGTCACATTTTCGCGATGGCGTCCGCCGCCAAGCGCGCGGATTTCGCCTGTTTTTGTGTCAATAAGCGCGATTGCCGACTGCAAATCTTTTTTATTGGTAAACAACGCGTTGGAGTTTAATAAATCTTCGACGTATTTTTGCGCATCTTGGTCTAACGTCGTATAAATTTTTAACCCGTCTTCAAAGACGTTCACATTCGCTTGGTCAGTCACTTCTTTCACAACTTCATCGATAAACGAGTCGTACGGAATAGAGTTATCTTGCTTTTTCCGTTCAACAAGCATCGATTTGATTGGCACTTGTTTTGCTTTTTCCGCTTCCTCTTTTGTGATAAAGCCGTGTTTTGCCATCAGCGACAACACAATATCCCGCCGCTTTTTCGCAGCTTCCGGATGGTCATACGGATTATAGTTGTTAGGGCTTTGCGGCATTCCTGCGAGCAGTGCTGCTTCAGGAAGCGTTAAGTCTTTTAAATCTGTTTTTCCAAAGTAATATTCTGCCGCTCTTGCAACACCATAAATGCTGTCGGAATAATAAATTTTGTTGAAGTACATTTCCAAAATTTCCTGCTTTGAATACTTTTGCTCCAACCGAAGCGCAAGCCATGCTTCTTGCGCTTTCCGTTTTAACGTTTTTTCCGGCGAAAGGAAAGTGAGTTTAACGACTTGCTGCGTAATTGTGCTTCCGCCTTCGGAACCGAACCCTTCTTTAACGTTAGCGACAACAGCGCCGGCAAGCCGGACGAAATCTACGCCGTGATGCTCATAAAAGCGGGCGTCTTCCGTCGCTAGGACAGCTTCTTCCAGCACTTTAGGAATATCTTTATAGGAAATGTACGTTCGTTTATGACCGCCAAGTTCGGCCACTTTATGGCCGTTCATATCATAAATAGTGGATGATAAAGGATCTTTAATTTTTGCTTCATCAAGCGGCGGTGCATCTTTAATAAAATAAGCAAATGTCGCAATTCCGCCTACCATTCCTATGATCATAAACAGCAAAACAGCAATAGCTAATTTTTTAAAAAGCGATGTGCTTTTTCGTTTTTTCACCTTCTTTTGTTTTGTCCGTTTTGCTGCTTGTTTTCGTTCTACACGAGAACGATATTCACCAGACATAAACAAATCCTGCCTTTCTTATGAATTTACAATCCGTTAAAAATAAACTTTTTCTACTACACTAATATAATCAATTCTCGGTTGGTAGCCAAGTGCAATATAATGACCGTGCCGTTCGATTTCCCGTTTCGGAATCGATTTTCTCCCTCCCGATTGTTGCCGTTCCCAAAACGCAATCAAATGACGCGCATCAAGAAGATACACTTCGTTCAGGGTGGCAAAGCGCAAAATGACAAAACAAATTCCCCCGTGTTGCAATACTTGCTTCATATGATGAATTTGGTGTTCATGAAAATTTTTTAATGGAAACGACGTTTTATTTTTCGTTTCTTTCGCTTCAAAGTCAATATATTTGCCGCGGTATACTCCATTGTAGTCCGTTGTCGACGCTTGTTTAAAATAGGCTTCTTTAATGACGGCGGCGCTTCGTTTCGGATAATCGACGCGGACGATTTGGACCGGCGTCGGCTTTTTATGAATGACGGCAATTCCACGCTCACGGTAATATTCGTTCGTTGCGTTCAAATCTTCTTCGAGCGTCATTCCGCGGTTGCCGTAATTGGGCTGAAATGGACGCACCGGTTCGCTCATCCGTTTTGCGTCATACGTTTTGCCGCCCGGGTATTTGAATGCCATCTTCTTCATCTCCTTTGAATGGTTTTTATTATACCACAGGAAGTCAAGAAACGGGGGCAATAAGATATCGAACGGTCTTTCACATACATGATTACGCAGGCGGTTTTTTTTCTTGACCGTATTTTGCATATGTCGAAATCGTTCGAAGCAATGAGCGCAGGCACTTTCTTTGCCGAAATGGTTCTAGTTTTGTCGTGCCGGAAGGGAGTCAAGGTTTTACCGCGAATTGATTATCATCATTGTGAAAGATGGGGGAGATGACAATGAGTCAACGATGGGTGGAAAAAGAGGAAGCGGAGAAACAATTATATGAAATTTTACAACTAATCCAGCAAGTACATGAAAAAATGGAAAAAGTAGTTGAGGATGCCATTGAGGAATGTTATGAACAAAACAAAATGCAGCTGGAAAGAGTAGAGCGGCAATTTGATCATGTTGAACAGCAATTACGGGATGTTGCGGAAGAATCGGAACCGTCGCTTTCACTTGCCTCGAAGCTTTTCTTTGTGTAGCAAGTTTTTCCCTTCAACGTTAATGATGTGGTATAGTAAAAAAGGACGTTTGGAGGGAATTGGCTATGGAGAAGCAGCTAAAAGCGTTGACAGAAAAGTTGCTGGACTATAATAAGCAGTTGTTATATATTTCGCAGCAAGCACAAAAACGGCAAAAGGAGCCAGATTTTTTTGCAGAGGTAAAGCCGTTTGCCGATCAAGTAAAACGAGTGGTAGACGAATGGAAACAGATGGCGCTTCTCTGGGTGAAAAAGGCGCGGCCGAGGCATATTTACGAGATACAAATTGAAACTGCCGGGGACAATATCGAAAAAGCAGCCGTTGAAGCATTTTATCCATCGGTTCCGCCCCGGCGCATAAAACAATTTTGCCGGTCGATTGAATATACGTTGTTGCTTGTGCAAGAACGTTTAGAAGAGAGCATGAAGCAATAATATAAAAAAAGAAAGCTGTCTTCGTTGCGGAAGACAGCTTTTCGCTTTTTAACACCGTAAGCAAAGGCCGTTGTTGCGAAACGTTTTGCGTGTTTTGGCGGAATGTGAAAGAAAGCGCTTTCTTTTTTATCTATTTATTAACTAACATATTCACTTTTATGATCTGGTTTATAAGCGCCGGCAAGCTCCAGTTCACGGGCGAGATCGCGGTACTGGGCGATCGTGATCTCCCCTCGCAAATACGTTTGCCGCGCAAAATCAAGGAGTTCATTCACATCTGTCGGTTCATAGTTTTTTACTGCAATAAACTTGTTTTTTAATTCTGCCATGTTCATCTTTCGATTCCCCCTTCCCCTTTTTATAATATAGTACCACGAAATATAGGAATTATGTGAATTCGGAAAATTAAAACTTCCGACAATTCATGACATATTCTTTTTTCACCATTCTGCGCTTTTGCACATATACTAATGGCAGCTTAGAATTGGGGGAGTAGATGCATAATGTATCGTTATCCACGTCCTTTTTCCGCGCCATTTTCCGCTTATGCGCCATATCATCACATCTGGCCTCCATACCAATATGCTCCGCCGTTTCCTAGCCATTGGCCCGCCGGGCAGCAAACATATACCGCCATGTCTCCGTACTCAACGCCATATCCGAAACCTGGGCCTTTGCTGACGCCACCGGCTCCTGGCATTCAGTCATTGATGGCACAGTTTAAAACAAAGGACGGTACGTATGACATTAATAAAATGATGAACACAATGGGGCAAATGATTAATACTGTTAATCAAGTTAACGGAATGCTGAAGGGATTAATAGGCACATTCAAAAAATAAGTGCCTCCTCCACGGTTGTTTGTGGAGGAGGCTGTTTTTTAAATGAGCAGTTCATACACTTCATTTAATTGATATGCCCGCTTGAGATCGCGTTCATCCATCGCGTAGCGAATTTCGCGCGGCAAAATGCGGTCTAAAAAAGCTGTTTCTTTTTGTGACAGGTCGCGCACGAATTCTTCTTCGTTTTTATACGGTTTGCTGAGCAATTTCTGATAAATGCGGCGCGGCGTGTCATCATGGTATTCCGTATAGTTTGATAAAATTTCCCGTAAATAAGCTAATGTCTTCTCCATAGCGATTCCTCTCCTTGAAAAAACATTCGATTGTTTTGATGGCACAAACGGATGTTTCGCGATAGCTTGCTTCGGCTCCATTTTTGTAACTGGCAATCAGCTCATTCCTGATTCATTCTGTTCATGAATCAAAACCAGACAATGGGCTGCCTTCTATAAGTAGAGTGAGTCAACCTGGACAAAAGTATGTATGTGCAGGGAATGATGAATACAATGAAAAATGCATAAGCTAAAATTGATGGGAGGTGAACAGCCGTGACAAACCGCAATGATAACCGGGAACGAAAAAACAAATATCCTGACACTCGCGAAGAAATGGGAAAAGAATGGGATATTCAAAAAGATCCGACACCAGAAATCAATAATAAATATGGGAGTAAATCTCATAAAAATTCGTAATATACGAAAGGGCTGTCCATTGTTTTGGACATGCCCTTTTGCTTATTCAATATCGATATATTTTCGTTTTTGCGGCAGACGGATGACAAGTTTGCCGTTTTGCCATGACGCTTTCACTTCTTTTTCGCTGACGCGGTAAGGCAATGGGATCGTTCGGACAATCTGCTGGCGCATTCGGCGCTGTTGGTACAAATGATTTTGCTCATCCGCCGTTTCGATTATTTCGTTATTTTGAATGACTAGTTGCAGATGGTCATTGGCAAATTGCAACTGAAGTTGATGCCGCTTAACATCATCGGGAAGATGAACGATTATTGCGAATTCATCTTTCGTTTCGCGGAAATCCACCGGGATATACGCATGGGAAAACGTTTGCTGAAAGTATTCATCCAACGTTTCCATCATGTTTTTTAATGGCCGTTCATCAAAAAATTGGTCGACCATCTCCCATAAATGTTGGAACGGGTTATGATGATTCCCTTCTTTTTTCATCGGCGGCTGAAAATGATCGCTCATTCTCTATAGCCCTCCTTTTTCGTGTTATTCTTTAGTTCCAATGTATGTACAGCAATGAAAAAAGTCACTCTTATTTCTTAAGGAATTTTAATGTGTTTTTAACATTGATTGCGTATGATGGCATTACAAAAAAGATCGCGCCTGTTTTGCTCCGCGACACGATCGCAAGAAACCGCAGGCGAACAAAGGGAGGAGGCGCAATGCATATGTTTCATTGGTTAGCTGCGTTGTTTTTTTCAGGTACAGCCGTATCGCTCCTTTCTTATCAAGCGTTCGAAATCGCCCAAGCGTTTATCGATTTTTTAGTCGACCGCCATTCATAAGCGCTGCAAAATAAAACAAGGAATGTATCATTGCTGATCGCATGAGGCGGTTGGCTTTTCTTTTTGATATGATAGGAGTAAAGCGAAACGGAAGCAAAGCGAGGGAGAAAGATGAATCATCGTGTTTTAATCATTGAAGATGAAGCGAATTTGGCGCGATTTATTGAGCTTGATTTGACCCATGAAGGATATGAGGTGCGTGTAAGCCATGATGGCAGGGAAGGCCTGGAATTGGCGTTGTCGGAAGAGTGGGGGCTTATTTTATTGGATGTCATGCTTCCAAGTCTGAACGGAATGGAAGTATGCCGCCGCATTCGTGCGGTAAAGCAAACTCCGATCATTATGATTACGGCAAGAGACAGTGTGTTTGACCGTGTGATGGGTTTGGATAATGGCGCGGATGACTATATTGTCAAGCCATTTGCGATCGAAGAGTTGCTTGCGCGGATTCGCGCGCTATTTCGCCGCGTTCATGCTCCCGCGGAAGAACGTTTGCTGACGTTTAAAGATTTAACGGTGGACTTGGACGCCCGCACTGTAAAAAAAGGAGATCAATTCATTGAATTAACAAAGCGGGAATACGATTTATTAGTGACGTTTTTGCAAAATACGAATATTGTTTTAACCCGTGACACATTATTAGATAAAGTATGGGGATTTGACACCGAGGTGGAAACGAACGTCGTTGATGTATATGTCCGCTATTTGCGCCATAAACTCGATGAAACGGATAAAGAGCGTTATATCCAAACAGTGCGGGGCGCTGGATATGTGATGCGGTCATGAAACTTTTTCGGATGGAAAACGTCTCATTAAAATGGAAACTTACGTTGCTTTCTGCCATCGCCATTTTTATTACTTACTTTGTTTTTACGTTTTTGCAATATCATGTTGTGAAGCAGTGGCTGCTGAACGAAGAAGAGAAAGCGATGAAAAAAACGGTTGAAGAAATTGAAACTTATTATGCCGTAAAACGTAATTTATCATGGAAAGATATTCGCCAAAGCAAACATTTGCTGGAAAAATTAAATGAAAAGTATCAAATGATTCGGGTGCTCGACGATAAGGGAAACGTTGTTGTTTCTGTTTCCAACGGCGCTTCCGTTTCTTTGTCGCCAAGCGGCTCTCCAAAAGAGATGCAGCTGGATTATCATTTTGTTAACGATGAACGTTTCGTGATTTTGCGGAAACCTCTACATACTTCGACGGTTAATGGAACGATTGAAATCGCCCGCCGCCTTGCGAAATTTCAACAAATGACCAATACGCTGTTTATGATCATGACCGTAATCGGGATTGTGGCGATGATTACGAGTGCCTTTGCCGGCAGGTTTGTTGCCCAAAATTTTGTCGGGCGCCTCAAAGCGCTAGCGGAAACCATGATGGATATCAAAAATAAAGGAATGCAAAAGCGGATCGACGTTCCGGCTGCCAATGATGAAATGTCGGAGCTAATGATGATGTTTAATGAAATGATGGATGAGATTGAACATTCATTTGAACGGCAAAAACAATTTGTGGAAGATGCCTCCCATGAACTGCGGACGCCAATTGCCATTCTGGAAGGCCATCTTTCTCTTTTGAAACGGTGGGGAAAACATAATCCCGATATTTTAGAAGAGTCGTTGCAAGCAGCAGCGCAAGAGGTGGCGCGGTTAAAAAAATTAGTGCTGGAGCTATTGGATTTATCACGCGCGGAAGCGATCACGATTCCGAATGATGTCGCCCCGATTGACCCGACGCGAACGATCGAACAAGTAGCAAAAAATTTCCATATTCTTTATCCTGATTTCCAATTTGTTGTTCATGATTCGTCGAGTCAAACGGCGCGGATTCGAATGGCTAAATATCATTTAGAACAATTGCTATTGATTTTGTTGGATAATGCGGTAAAATATTCGCAACAAGCAAAACAAGTGACGATCTCTGTCAAAGAAGAAGAGCGGTTTGTCACGATTGCGGTAAAGGACTGCGGCATCGGCATACCGCGAGATGAATTGGAAAAAGTGTTTTTGCGGTTTTATCGCGTGGACAAAGCGCGAAGCCGTGAAAAAGGCGGTGTCGGCCTTGGATTATCGATCGCGAAAGAAATTATCGATAAATACGACGGACAAATTACGATTCACAGCGAGGTTGGCAAAGGAACGACAGTCGAGTTGTCAATCCCGAAAGCAAAAAAAGAAAGGTGAGATGAATGGAACATCTTCACGAAGGGACTGCGATACGGAAGAAAGATATTCAGCATGTTGTGGAAAAATTTCGCAAACGCGGAGTGAAAATTGCCACTTGCAAACCACGGACAATGATGTCGTTATCTTGCTTGGAAGAATTTGAGGCAGAACGAAATAGATGACGAAAAAGGGGAGAAACGATGGATATTCATTGTCAGAAAATCATTCCGGCGATGAAGACGATGAAAGATTTTGAGAAATTTTTAAATAGCCGCTATATGTATGGAGTGTTATTGGAAATACATATTTCGCAGCTGAAAAGCGTGTTTCATTACGCGGGCCAGCACGGAAAAAAGCTGATCGTTCATGTGGATTTAATTCAAGGATTAAGCCATGATGAGCATGGAGCGGAATATTTATGTCAGGAATTTCGTCCGCATGGGCTGATTTCCACAAGGGGAAATGTTATCATAAAGGCAAAACAAAAAAAGGTGCTTGCGATTCAGCGCGTTTTTTTGCTTGATTCCCACGCGCTTGAGAAAAGTTATCAACTGATCGAAAAAACGGAACCTGATTGCATCGAGGTAATCCCTGGAGCGATGCCCCATATTATTCGCGAAGTCAAAGAACGGACGAACAAACCGATTTATGCCGGCGGCTTTATTCGCACTGTCGATGACGTGGAGCGCGCGCTTGAAGCGGGTGCGGTTTCGGTGACCACTTCCAATAAAGACTTGTGGAAACATTATGTGGGGCACTAAGGAGATGCGATGATGCAAGCGGAGCAAGGAAAATTTTTCGCTGCGTCTTACTAGCCAAACAGGCTGTTTTGCGTTATAATGAAACTAAGTTAATAGTTAGTCAGGAGATCTTAGGAGAGACCATGCATGCATGATAAGCAGAAGCTTATCGTGTTTGCAATGGTCTCTTTTTGTTTTTTTAATAAAGGGGGAATTTTTCATGGCATCGACATTGTTCTCAAGCAAACAACGCCGCCAACGTTTGGAAGAAATGAGCAAAAAACATTACGATATATTAGTGGTAGGAGGCGGCATTACCGGTTGCGGCATTGCGCTTGATGCGGTCTCGCGCGGCATGAAAACGGCGCTTGTGGAAATGCAAGATTTTGCAGCGGGGACGTCGAGCCGCTCGACAAAGCTCGTTCACGGCGGGCTTCGTTATTTGAAGCAATTGGAAGTGAAAATGGTCGCTGAAGTCGGCAGAGAGCGGGCGATCGTGTACGAAAACGGCCCGCATGTGACGACGCCGGAATGGATGCTTTTGCCGATTCATAAAGGAGGAACGTTCGGCAAATGGAGCACGTCGCTCGGTCTTTGGGTGTACGACCATTTAGCCGGCGTGAAACGAAGCGAGCGCCGCAAAATGTTAGGCGCCGAAGAGACGGTGCAAAAAGAACCGCTATTGAAACGGGAAGGATTGCGCGGCGGCGGCTATTACGTCGAATACCGCACCGACGACGCCCGTTTGACGATCGAAGTGATCAAAAAAGCGGTCGAATTGGGGGCTGATGCCGTCAACTATGCGAAAGTAGAACAATTTCTGTACAATGAAAGCGGCAAAATCATTGGCGCCCGCTGCCGCGACCAAATAAGCGGCCGCACGTATGAAATCCGTGCGAAAAAAGTGATCAACGCTGCGGGGCCATGGGTCGATACGCTGCGGGAAAAAGACCATTCGAAAACAGGCAAACGATTGCAGCTGACAAAAGGCGTCCATATTGTCATCGACCAAAAACGGTTCCCGTTAAAGCAAGCGATTTATTTTGATACACCGGACGGCCGCATGGTATTTGCGATTCCGCGCGACGGAAAAACGTACGTCGGCACGACGGATACGTTTTATAATGAAGATATTGCCAACCCGACGATGACAGAAGAAGACCGTGACTATTTATTGCGTGCGATTCACTATATGTTTCCATCTGTCCACATCACTGCAGCGGATGTGGAATCAAGCTGGGCGGGCGTCCGGCCGCTCATTTATGAAGAAGGAAAAGACCCATCGGAAATTTCACGCAAAGACGAAATTTGGCAATCGCCAACAGGATTAATTACGATCGCCGGCGGAAAGTTGACCGGATACCGGAAAATGGCGGAAACGGTCGTCGACTTAGTGGCAAAGCTATTGGCAAAAGAAGAAGGAAAAACGTTCCGCCCATGCCAAACAAAACATTTGCCGATCTCCGGCGGGGATGTCGGCGGTTCGCAGCAATTGCCGGCCTTTATCGCGAAAAAAGCCGAAGAAGCGGTGCGATACGGGTTTACGAAAGAAGAGGGGGAACGTTTAGCGAAAATATACGGCACTAATGTCGATCAATTATTCATGCTAAGCAAACAATATGATGCTTCCTGCGGCCTTTCCCGCGAGCAGTTTGTCCGCCTTGTATACGCTTTGGATTACGAAATGGCGGCAAAGCCGGTTGATTACTTTATCCGCCGCACCGGCGCGCTTTTGTTTGATATCGCTTCTGTCCGCCGCTGGAAAGAGCGCGTCATCGCCTTTATGGCCGATTATTTGCAATGGACAGAAGAACAAAGGGAGGCTTATACAAAAGAACTGGAAAAAGCACTGCACGAAGCGACGTTGTCATAAGTGTGCAATTATTTGCCGCCATCATCATGACGCTCATCGTTGGGCGTCATTTTTTTGGCAGGATGGATTAAAATAGGTAAAAATGCTGCTGATTAGCATCAATAGGGGGATGAGGATGGGGATTATCTATGATCCAATCATGAGAATATTTCATCTGCAGGCAAATGATATGAGTTATATAATGCAACTTGTCGGACGTGGATATTTAGCCCACTTTTACTGGGGAAAAAGAATCCGGAAAGCGAATGGCTCGCGAAAACTGCGGTTTCTCAGCCGCCCGTTTTCTCCTAATCCCGATCCATCCGCCCGCGCGTTTTCTTTAGATACGCTGCCGCAAGAATACCCGGCATATGGCAACACGGATTTTCGCGCGCCGGCGTATCAAGTGCAATTGGAAAACGGGTCAACGATCTCGGATTTGCGCTACAAAACGCATCGCATTTATAAAGGAAAGCCGAAGCTAGAAGGGCTGCCGGCCACTTATGTGGAAAACGAAAACGAGGCGGAAACGTTAGAAATCGTATTGGAAGATCGTGTGATCGGATTGCACGTCACGCTGCTTTATACGGTATATGAGCGGTGGAATGTGATGACACGTTCTGTCCGCTTGGAAAACCACGGTGCGGAACGGATCAAGCTGTTGCGGGCGTTAAGCATGAATGTCGATTTCCCGCATGCTGACTATGAATGGCTGCATTTGCCGGGAGCGTGGGCGCGGGAGCGGGCGGTGGAAAGGCGACCGCTTGTCACCGGCATGCAGTCGGTAGAAAGCCGCCGCGGCGCCAGCAGCCACCAGCAAAACCCGTTTATCGCCTTGTTGAGAAAAAATGTGGATGAAGATCACGGCGAAGTATATGCCTTTAATCTTGTATACAGCGGCAATTTTCTCGCTCAAATCGAAGTCGACCAATTCCAGACGGCGCGTGTATCCATGGGAATCCATCCGTTTGATTTTACGTGGCTGTTAGAACCGGGCGAGTCGTTCCAAACGCCGGAAGTGGTGATGGTATATTCAGATAAAGGATTAAATGGAATGTCGCAAACTTATCATCAGCTGTACCGCACCCGCCTGGCGCGCGGGGCGTTCCGCGACCGGGAGCGCCCGATTCTCATCAATAACTGGGAAGCGACCTATTTTCATTTTGATGAAGAGAAAATTTTGCGCCTTGCGAAAACAGCAGCGGAATTAGGGATTGAACTGTTTGTGCTCGATGACGGCTGGTTTGGCAAACGCGATAATGATCGCAGTTCATTAGGAGATTGGTTCGTCGATAAAAGAAAGCTTCCAAACGGATTAGCGGGATTAGCAACCAAAATCAATAGCATGGGAATGCGGTTTGGCCTATGGGTGGAACCGGAAATGGTTTCCGTCGACAGCGAGCTGTACCGGAAGCATCCGGACTGGTGCCTCCATGTTCCGAACCGTCCGAGATCGGAAGGACGAAACCAGCTTGTATTAGACTATTCTCGCAAAGAAGTGTGCGACTATATCATTCAAGTCATTTCTGATGTGCTAGCGAGCGCACCGATTTCGTATGTCAAATGGGATATGAACCGTCATATGACGGAAATCGGTTCTGCCGCCCTGCCGCCAGAACGGCAGCGCGAAACAGCTCACCGCTACATGTTAGGGTTGTACCGCGTCATGGAAGAAATAACGTCCCGTTTTCCGCATATTCTGTTTGAGAGCTGCTCGGGCGGCGGAGGCCGGTTTGACCCAGGCATGTTATATTACATGCCGCAAACGTGGACGAGTGACAATACGGATGCGGTTTCCCGCTTAAAAATCCAATACGGCACCAGCCTTGTTTATCCTATTAGCGCGATGGGGGCGCACGTGTCGGCGGTGCCGAACCACCAGGTTCACCGCGTGACATCGCTGGAAATGCGCGGCCATGTGGCGATGTCGGGAAACTTTGGCTATGAGCTCGATTTAACGAAACTAAGTGAGGAAGAGAAACAAAAAGTAAAAGAACAAGTAGCATTTTACAAAGAAATCCGCCATCTTGTTCAATTCGGAACGTTTTACCGGATACTCAGCCCGTTTGCAGGAAATGAGGCGGCATGGATGTTCGTATCCGAGGACCAGTCGGAAGCATTGGTCGCCTATTTCCGCGTGCTGGCAGAAGCGAATGCCCCATCCTCATTCTTGCGGCTAAAAGGGTTGGGTCCAAATAAAGATTACAAAATCATTGGCAGCGGCGAAGTGTATGGTGGCGATGAACTGATGTATGCAGGGTTGAATGTGCCACAGCGCCGCGGCGACTTCATTAGTGTCATTTGGCGGTTAAAGGCAGCACGTTAATGGACAAAAAGAACGGCGTCTAGCATGCGGCTAGGCACCGGTTTCTAGTTGGGAGAGCTTTTCCAAAATGCGCCGTTTCCGGTAGAGCATTTTTCCTGTTTCGGCAATGTCCTCGATAAACGCTTTGTTAAACATTGCACCAAAAACAATGCCAACGATCGGAACGAATTGAAACAGTTTTTTCCATCCATATTGATCGCGAAACGTCATCATGACTTCGCGCCAGCCTTGAAGCTGGGAAAAGACTTGCTGGTGATGGTCGGAAAACGATGTGAGCTGATCAAGAATCGCCTTTTTGCCGACAATATCGGAGGAGGTAAATTGCAGACATTTCACAATAAAAATTCGCTCTTTCTTCTCCTTCGGATTGTAGCCATAGACGATGGCGATTTCCTGCAGCGTTTTTAACGCGAGGCCGAGAAGGGCAGGAATATCGATCGCCAGTGTCAGCGCGCCGCCGACCCCTGTCGTTGCCCCTTGGAGTTGGGCAAACGTCACACGCGCGTCGATCAATTCATCACAGATGCGGTCCATGGTCGCAAGCGGCAGCTGCGCCGCTTGTTCTATTGATGGCACGTCCAGTTTCTCCAATATCTTTTCTTCTTTCACTAAATATTGCCCGCCGCTTTGGATATAGCTGCCAAGCTCATCCAACAGCTGTCCCAGTTTTTTATGTACGATGCTTGGCGTAAGCTTATCGAGCACTTTAAACGGGAGCCGGCCGAGCTTTTCCCAAAACCATAAGTCTTTTTGGTCTTGCTCCCAGCGGTTAATGGTTTGTAGTTCTTGTTCGAGCGTTTGTTTCGTTTCCATTCCGCAAGCAACCTCCTTATATATAAAATGAATAAACGGGCAATCGATTATACGTGCGACAAACAGAAATGTTTCATTTTATTGATCTTTACTAAAATTTTTACTAGAATATTTACTAAACGGTTTGCTTTCATTTGGAAGGAGTCATGATGATGACAAACTGGAAAGAAGAATTTATACAATTATTTGCCGGCACGAAGGAGGGCATCCGCATCTTCTTCGCCCCGGGCCGCGTCAATTTAATCGGCGAGCATACCGATTATAACGCCGGGCATGTGCTGCCATGCGCCTTGGAAATCGGCACATATGCGCTTGTGCGCAAAACAGCTAATCCGTTTATCCGCTTTTACTCCAAAAACTTTCCGGAAACAGGGATTATTACGGTAGCTTATGATGATTTGTCTTATCAAGACCAACATGGATGGGCGAACTATCCGAAGGGAGTGATTGCCGCGTTTCGATCGTTTTGTCCGATCGAAACAGGACTTGATATTTGGTATTACGGGATGATCCCAAACGGCGCCGGCTTATCGTCGTCCGCTTCCATCGAACTGGTAACGGCGGTCATGCTCAATGAACTATTCGAGCAGCGTATCGATATGCTGGAGCTTGTGAAAATGAGTCAAAAAGTAGAAAATGAATATGTTGGCGTCAATTGCGGCATTATGGATCAGTTTGCCGTTGGAATGGGAAAGCGAAATCATGCAATGTTGCTTAACTGCCAAACATTAGAGTGCCGCTATATACCCGTTGCCATGAATGATTGTTCGATTGTTATCGCCAACACAAACAAAAAACGCGGCCTGGCCGCTTCGTCGTATAACGAACGACGGGCGACATGCGAGGCCGCTTTGGTGAAATTACAGAAACATATAAACATTGCCTCACTGGGGGATTTGACAAGCGAGCAATTAGAAAAGTATAAGCATCTTCTTTCCCCGCTTGAACAAAAGCGCGCCCGCCATGCTGTGACGGAAAACGAGCGGACAATAGAGGCGGCGGCCGCGCTGGAAAAGGGAGATTTGCTCCGCTTCGGTGAATTGATGAAGCAGTCGCACATTTCGCTGCGCGATGACTATGAAGTGACAGGGGAAGAGCTGGATACGCTTGTCGAAGCGGCGTGGAAGCATGATGGGACGATCGGCGCCCGCATGACCGGCGCCGGCTTTGGCGGATGCACAGTGAACATCGTGAAAGATGCGCACATTCCTGATTTCATTGAACGTGTCGGGAAAGAGTACGCTGAAAAAATCGGCTATGAAGCTAGTTTTTATGTCGTGAAAATTGGCGATGGAGCAAGAGAAATAACAGAAACAAAGGAGATGAGCGCATGATTCTTGTCTGCGGCGGCGCGGGCTACATCGGCAGTCATGCCGTACATCGCTTGATTGAAAAAGGAGAAAAAGTCATTGTTGTCGATAATTTGCAAACCGGCCATCGCGAGGCCGTTCATCCGGATGCGATCTTCTATCAAGGGGATATTCGCGACCGCGCGTTTTTGCGTGATGTATTTCGCAAGCATGAGATCGATGCAGTGATTCATTTTGCCGCCAATTCCCTTGTCGGCGAAAGTATGCGAGAGCCGCTGAAATATTACGATAACAACGTATACGGTACACAAGTATTGTTAGAAGTGATGAATGAGTCCGGCGTAAAACAAATCGTATTTTCCTCAACAGCAGCAGTGTATGGAGAACCAAAGCAAATTCCAATTGTTGAGACGGATCCGACGATGCCGACAAATACGTATGGCGAAACGAAATTGGTGGTGGAAAAAATGATGAAGTGGGTCGAGCAGGCTTACGGAATCCGTTATATTTCGCTGCGCTATTTTAACGTCGCCGGTGCTTACGGCACGCTGATTGGCGAAGATCATGACCCGGAAACACATCTCATTCCATTAATTTTAAAAGTGCCGCTCGGCCAGCGTGACGAGATTCATATTTTTGGCGATGATTACGATACACATGACGGCACATGCATTCGCGACTATATTCACGTGCTCGATTTAGTTGATGCCCACATTTTAGCGGTGGAAAAGCTGCGAAGTGGCGCGGAAAGCAACGTGTATAATTTAGGAAACGGCAACGGCTTTACCGTTAAAGAAGTGATCGAAGCGGCGCGGAAAGTGACCGGCCATCCGATCCCGGCGCGTGTCATGGCGCGGCGCCCAGGCGACCCGGCGAAGCTTGTCGCATCTGCGGAAAAAGCAAAACGCGAGCTTGGCTGGGAACCGAAATACACATCGATTACCGATATTGTTGCTTCCGCATGGGAATGGCATCAGGCGAACCCATACGGATATCGGGGTGCATGAAGGTGGCAGACATTTTGGCGGAGATAGAACAGCTGATCCAATACGGGGTTAAAAGCGGCTTGCTTGCACATGAAGATATTGTTTATGCGCGCAATCGCCTGCTGGCGGCGTTGCGGTTAGAGGAGTGGCGGCCAGTGGAGGTTAAGGACACATCCTTTTCCTCCCCTTCGCCGATTTTAGAGACGGTTTTAGATTGGGCATATGAACGCGGTCTTTTGCAAACGAATACAACGGTGGAGCGGGATATATGGAACGCCAAGCTGATGGACTGTTTAATGCCGCGCCCGTCCGAAGTGATCCGTGAATTTTACGCCAAATATCATAAAGAAGCAAAACTGGCAACCGACTGGTTTTATTCTTTCAGCAAAGCCTCTAACTACATTCAAACAGCACGGATTGCGAAAAATCAACAATGGAAAGTAAAAACAGCGTATGGGGAGCTCGACATTACCATCAATTTATCGAAGCCAGAGAAAGATCCGAGAGAAATCGCCAAATTAAAAGATGTGCCGCCATCTTCGTATCCAAAGTGCCCGTTATGCAAGGAAAATGAAGGATACGAAGGGACATGGCATCATCCGGCACGCTCCAACCACCGCATTATTCCGATGACATTATTAGACGAGATGTGGTATTTCCAATATTCCCCATACGTGTATTACAATGAACATTGCATCGTGTTTCACGCAGAACATGTGCCAATGAAAATGGGGAGAAAAACGCTCGCACGCTTGCTTGATTTCATCGAAAAGTTTCCGCACTATTTTATCGGTTCCAACGCGGATCTGCCGATTGTCGGCGGATCGATTTTAGCACACGATCATTTTCAAGGCGGAAACTATACGTTTGCCATGGAAAAAGCGGAAATCGAAGAATACATTTTATTTCCGTCTTTTCCATCATTGACAGCAGGGATCGTGCGCTGGCCGATGTCAGTGATCCGCCTGTGTGGCAAAAAAGAAGAAGTCCTTGAGGCAGCGGATTGTATTTACGAAACGTGGCGGACGTATAGCGACCCGAGTGTCGACATTTATGCCAACAGCGGGAATGTTCCGCATAATACGGTCACGCCGATCGCAAGACGCCGTGGCGATTTGTTTGAAATGGATATCGTATTGCGCAACAACCGGACATCATATGAACACCCATACGGCATTTTTCATCCTCATAAAGAATTGCATCATATAAAAAAAGAAAATATCGGCTTAATTGAAGTGATGGGGTTCGCTGTGCTTCCAGGAAGGCTTGCCGGCGAATTAGAGGCATTGGCAACATATCTTGTCCGAAATACGAAAAAAGATAAATGGGACGAAACGCTTTTAAAACATAGGGATTGGTACGAGCACATCCGTGCTGCTTACCCGAATATTACAGAAGAAAACGTATCGGACATTTTGCGCCACGAAGTGGGGCAGCGCTTTATCACCGTGCTTGAGCATGCCGGAGTGTTTAAATGCAATGAGAAAGGAAAGCAGGCATTTCGCACCTTTTTGCGGAAAGTGCAGGAGAATGTCATGACTCGGGGAAGAACGTTCAAAAGATAAAAACATTATAAGGAAGGGATTTATTGGAACCAATGGCGACATTAAAAGAAATCGCGGAAAAAGCCGGAGTATCGGTGGCGACGGTGTCGCGCGTGCTTAATTATGACACCACTCTGTCAGTGGCGGATGAGACGAGAAAACGCATTTTTGAAGTGGCACAGCAGCTAAACTATAAAACGCTACGGGAGCGCAGCCAACAAGCGAAAGAACGGTTCCGCTTCGGCCTTATTCATTGGTATTCGGAACGGCAGGAACTGGATGATCCGTATTACATGGCGATTCGTTTAGGAGTGGAAAAAGAATGCTTTGAGCGGCAGATCGAGTTGGTAAAACTGTTTAAACAAAACGGTTCCTATCCAGAAGAACGAATGGAACATTTGGACGGCATCATTGCGGTAGGAAAGTTTGGACCGAAAGATGTTCATGCATTTGCAGCGTGTACCGAGCATATTGTGTTTGTTGATTGTTCGCCGGATGAGCAAAAATTTGATTCCGTTGTCATTGATTTAAGGAAAGCAACGATGATGGTGTTAGACCATCTTCTCCAGCTCGGCCATCAAAAAATCGGCTATATTGGCGGACGTGAATATGTCGACGGACAACAACCCCTTCTTTATGATGAGCGTGAAACGACGTTTTATGAATATTTGCATTTGAAAGGAATGTATGATTCACGATATGTCTGGACAGGAAGCTTTACTGCCGAAGACGGCTATCGCTTGATGAAACAAGCAATTTCAACAAAAGATCTTCCGACCGCGTTTTTCATCGCTAGCGATTCGATGGCGATCGGGGCGTTGCGCGCACTTCATGAAGCGCAAATTCCGGTCCCTGATCGTGTATCGATCGTCGGATTTAATGATCTTCCGACCGCAAAATTTATCCATCCGCCATTAACAACGGTAAAAGTGTATACGGAATTTATGGGAGAGACAGCGGTGGAATTGTTGGTAGAGAGGTTGACGACGAAACGGACGATTTGCAAAAAAGTAGTCGTGCCAACCAAACTTGTTGTTCGCGAAAGCAGTCAAATTTGTGCAAAAGGGAGCTGATGCAGCAGCTCCCTTTATTTAGGTTAATGAAATTCGATATCGACGCGCTTTTTCGGACCGGATGTTGTTTTTGGGATGTGAATATCGAGCACGCCGTTTTTATATGTCGCTTTTATGTTGTCTGTCGCTGCATCGGATGGCAGCGTAATAGAACGTTGAAAACGACCGAAAAAGCGTTCCCGGCGATGCATTTGTTCTTCTTTTATGTTTTGGTGGCGCTGGACAGTTCCGCTAATGGTTAAAATATTGTTGTGTACGTCGATATGCACGTCTTCTTTTTTTTCCAAGCCCGGAAGATCGCAGGAGACGACATATTCGGTTTCTGTTTCGTGCATATCCATGCGCGGCATTCTAATATGATCTTCCATATGAGAAAAGAGAGACGGAAAATCTGTTGCGAAAAATCGGTTCAGATCTCTACGCATTGTTTCGAGATGGTGAAATGGATCGTAAGGAATTAAAGCCATAATAAATAGCGCCTCCTTTGATATGATTTATTTACCATCATGTAGTTTGTATAGGATGGCGCTGTTTTATGCAAAGGCTGTTGAAGGAAAGGGTCGAAAAATATAGAACCCCTTTGACGTATTGGACTAATGGAATGGCGCTTCCGTTTATCTTAAACGAATGGATCTTACTATAAAAAAGCTTATCGAGCCGAAAAGGGCGATAAGAAATAGAGGCAGATCCCAAGTCCCGAAAGTGATATCGTGTCCATATGCTGCTTTAATATCCTTCCAATTGTTGTAAGATATATAAATGAGTATTTCATTTTTTATAACGTTAATCATAATCCGCCCGTTTTTGTATTGCTGTTCTATATTTTCTTCTGTTAGGTTGATATAATTATAAAGGTGTTACAAGCTATTTTCTTTTATTTGTTCCATCACGTTTATGTGAATGTGGATTAATGATAATTTTTCTTGTCCAGATAGATCGGAATTCATGATTCTGTTGATGGCATAATAAAACTTTATTTCAGGCAATTGGCGCACCCGGGGATGCGTCATTTCATCGCGCAGTTCTTTTTCAATCATTTCATAAAGAAGTGATTGACTTTCTTGTTCATTCAGCTTTTTTGTGGTTAAAGAGCGATTGTTCCATAAGTGGCGGTATGCTTCTAATAATGAAAAAAATGAATGTTCCATTGCATATACTCCCTTCTTTATATACGTTGTCGGCAAAGACACTTCGATGGTTATTATATATAAAAAAAGCAGAAAGCAGTTAAAAAATGTATTGACAAAATCGAAATAAGGTTATAGCATATAAGACGTCTTTACAAACTCTAAAAAAATATTGACAATGTATAATGATTTGAATAGAATTAATAATTGCCCAAAGGAACGAACAATTAAAAGTATTGACAATATTGAATGTTTAGTTATAATATGTTGTCAGGTAAATGGATGGTTTCATGTTCCTTGAAAACTGAACAAAACGAAGCGTCCACATAGAAAAGCGGAGGCGAC